>Ga0209500_10001138_pt1 | contig 20747 bp, 23 predicted proteins | sample S_140212_EF_Meta_FD_187323 | JGI IMG/M metagenome (GOLD analysis project Ga0209500, IMG submission 187323) | Freshwater microbial communities from Lake Simoncouche, Canada to study carbon cycling - S_140212_EF_MetaG (SPAdes) (version 2) | ecosystem: Environmental > Aquatic > Freshwater > Lake ... | reverse complement strand
GACCCACCATCAATTAACTTAAGCGTTTCGTCGGATAGTTTGCTCAAATCCCCCGACTGAAGTGCAACAAGTTCTTCATTGCTAAGTTTCGTTAGATCAATAGCCATGATTTGATATTATTTTCCAGCTTTACGGCGTCTTGCTATTTCCGCACTAATAGCCTCTTGAGACGGAAAGTTTGCTTTTGGCTGATTAGATTGCGTGCTTGTATTAACAGGAATGTCGGTCTTTGCGTTCAGCCCAAGCTGTTCTTTAACAATTTCAGAAATGGGTCTTTCACTCAAAATCAAATCATCAAGTTTAGCTACAACTTCATCTTGTGTTGCGCCTCCACGAATCAACTCTTTTGAGAGTTTCTTCCTTTCTTCAAGTCGATCTTTATTTACTTTTGCCGACTCGATGTAATACTGAAGAGCCTTCTTAGGGTCATTGATTAGTCCGTAGGTTTTAATACCTTCCTTTAAGTCAGTATCAGACATTGTGCCAAGACCCTTCCACATAGCCCTAATCTGAGTCATCGTCAAACCCTTTGCGCCCTTCTCAAAAAGACGTTGAGTTGAAGCACCATAGTCTCCTCCAAAAATAGATTCCAATAGGTTTTTTACGCCACCAGAAACCGAAGCAAATGCTCCCGTAGTTGCACCGGATTCGATTGCATCAGATAATTGATTGGCAAATTCAGTTTGAGTCCTTGCCTGTTCAAGATCAGAATCTAGTTTCTTAAGGGTTTCGGCACCCGCTTTAATATATTCTTTTTTGCTTTCCCCCTTAGCTATGTCTTCTGGACTCTGGAACGGCTCCCTAATTACAGATTCAGAAACTTTTCCAGTAATTAAATTAGTAGTTACTTCAACGGGAACGGTTCTTCCATTAATAATTTTGTCTACTCGTTCAGTTGTTTTACCCTCTTTCATTAATTTAGCAGCACCAATAGTTACCGCGCTTTCTTGATCTGGTGTTAAATTAAATCCCGCTTCTTTTCCTAGTGCGACATTTTTTGAAGCAGCCGCAATCATGTTCTTTTCAGCAAGAGCATCACGCCGCTCCTGAAGTTGCGCTGTTCTTGCGTCAACAACGGTTTGCGTATCTAGCATTTTAACGCCAGCATTAAGCAATGATGGAGCTTGTGCCATGAACGATTGAGCAGCAGATGCTCGTTCAGCAGTAGAAATATTAGGATCGGTAATCCGAGAACGCAAATCACTCAATGCGGTTGCAATGCGCGGGTCTACCTTTTCAAGAATTGGCTCAAATCCTTTTGTTAGCGTATCGGCAGCTTTAATGATGCCAAGATATTGTTTATCCTTCTCTTTATTCTGAAGATAGCTTTCAAAGCCCTTCAAGGCTCCACCAACGGCAGACGTGATTCCCTGAGCCTGCATCTGAGCAGCTTGTCCAGACGCTTGCAAGAACGGCGTGTAATCAACAGCCGATAGTTCAGGTCTAATTTGACTGCCAGTTGCAATAGCCATGATAGTTAGTTGTAGGACAATTCGCCCTTGACGCTGAGAACAACTGCAATGCGTGAGTCCATCCATTTACGGATGACAGATTTGAGTAGTTGCTTGTTTGCAATCCAAGCAGCAAACTTCTCGCCATGCTTATTGTAAAGGTTTTGGAACCACTTTGGAGCATTGTTCGCAAGCCATTCACGGAACAGACGCCATTTAGGATTGGTTTCTCCGTAAACCTCGCGGGCTACCCAGCAACCAATAGCAGAACCAAGACCGGACAACGCACCACCAATCATTGCCCCGCGAGCCTGAGCATTAGCCCCAGCAACCTGTGCCTGAGAACCATAAATAGACGTGTTGTAACGCCCAAGATTGGCCTCATTCTGCATAGCCAAGTTCAATCCGGCGTTGTAGTCCACAGCACGCGGCCCAATGGCCTGAGAACCCAATTGCTGCGCCATACCCATTTGTTGAGCACCATAGCCTAGGGCACCAGATTGACGCCCTAGAATGGCTTGGAATGGGTCTGCACTAATAGACCGATTCATGCCAAAAGCCATCTGACCAGCCTGTGCAGCCTCCGCACGACGCCGAGCAAGGATGTCCTCACGCCCCAGAATCTCAGAAGCAATGGTAGATTGATCGCCCACGCGCCCACGCGCAAGCCCGCCCGCCCGTGCCGCCTGTTGCGCCCCACGCATCTGCTCAGGAGTAACCCGACCAGAAGCCGCATAGGCAGTTTCCGCCGCTTGTTGGCTCAACTCAGCCATGCGCGTAGAATAGGGGTCAGCAGCACGCATTGCAGCCGTTGCACGCCCGCCATAACGCTCCACGTCACCAATGTCTGCCGCACGTTGAGCAGCAATGGTTTCACGCTCCAATGCAGCAGATTGGCGGGTGGTGGCCTCCTGCAAGCCCAGCAAGCCGCCCTGATAGGTCTGCAAGTCAGCTAGATTGAGCGCAGCATATTGAGGACGAAGCTGCTTCTCAACGTCCAGCATCTTCTGCTGCAACGCCGGATCAGACATCATATCAGCCGTCTTACGATATTCATCCGCCGCGCTAATCGGGGTCGGTGCGGGTGGTGGAGTTGGAGTTTTAACGGATGCCATATTCTTTGAGGCTTAGTTTAGCACAGAGGAGATTAGTAGGATAGGCTCTAAAGCCATCATTGCTGCCCTTATTACGCATCCAACCCATGAATGGCAAGCTATACGGTGCTTGAGCTACAAACCAGCTTAAAACGCCATTGCCCGCCGCGTAATGAACATACCAACAGTCGGGGTGTTCTGGATGCCAATCAGACTCCCCAACGTCCTTTCTCACTGGCTTTGCTAAAAGAAGCCTATCGGGAGTGCTGAAAACATACCCTTGGCATAGATAGAACCCCAAATCCTGCTCAAAACTCCATCCCTTGGATTTGTAGTAGTCTTTGGCTTCTTCTATTGGGTTCAAGGCACCGATGTGAGCGTAACCTTCCAATTAGTTCCGTCAATCTTAACCAATAGGTCTCCAGCATTCCAGCCAAAACTAATAGCATTTGGTGTTGCCGATGCGGTTTGCAATGGAACAGTTCGCCCCGTTGATGTACCGTGGGCTACAATTGATCCTTCAAAGGTTGCATTTCCGGCAAAAGCTGACGCTCCATCAACATTGAGATAGCCGTTGCTTTCAAAACCAACGAACGATTGAATAAAATTAGACGAGGAAATACTGCCGCCAGTAGCAAGTGTGCCATCTGCGGTGACATTGCCAGTCATATTAACATTGCCTCCGCTTGTCCACGTTGGCGCACCCGTGCTCAATTTTACCGGAAGAAGCCCACTATCCCTCACAATGATTTGACCGCCAACTAGCGTAGTGCTGACACCATCAACGCATCCAGAAGCAAACGTAGCGTTATCAACAAGGTTATTGAGCTTTGTGGAGGTTACGGTGTCTCCGTTTACGAACGTCTGTCCTTTAGATAGAATTGGCATAAATTATTATTGGTTTAGATTAAGATACAACAGCAAGTTTCCTTACATTTCCAGCACTATCTTTTATTTCAATATATCCAGTCACTAGGTTTAATCCAATTGCAGAGTGAACACCAAACATAATATGCGCTCCTTCTGCAATTGAAATATCGCGATAGGCCGTTCCTCCGCTTAGTGCCCTCAACTCAGCTCTGGAATTTGCGCTATCATAACGCAATCCAACGTATGTATTTGGAGACGATGCCGCATTTGCATCAAGAAATCCAACGCGAGTTGCACCGGCACCCGTGCTATAAATTGATCCAGATGCCTTTATTTCGCCAGTTAATGTATTTACATTTTCAGGAGAGTCACCAGCCCCGTTATTACCAACGGAAAGATTGCTGTCAACCCAGAGATTGCCAGAGTCTTTGGTAAAGACTGATCCAAAACTAAGGTTTCTAGCAACATTAACCAATCCAAAGGTGTCAATTACCATTCGCTCAACACCAACATTGGCGGATGTACTAAGATTGGTGTGCATCCTAATTTCAGATGCCGTTCCGCTTCCCGCTTGCAGGAGCAGATAACCGCCCGCGCCAGTTCCCCCGAAGTTGTTTCCAACCAAGTCAATTTGTGCTCCATTGGAAGAGCCGTTTGTTGATGCTCCCGTAATTGTCAAAACACCATCATTTGTGGAACGCCTAATGCCAATGGTGGAACTTATGACAAGCGCATTGGTAAAAACGGCATCCGTAATAGTAGGGGCCGTCACCGTTGGCGTTGCAATGATTCCATTCCTAACCGTTACCGTGTTGAACTCTGCGTCTCCCGTTCCGCGAATGCGCCATCCTGAAGAGCCTGCAGAAAATCCAGAAGATTGAATTATACCGGAATTTGGGGTAGACCCATCTGAAATAGTAAGTGATTGGCTTGTTATCGTTCCTGATGTAATTTTACCCGCTGAAAGCTCTTTTATTAAAGCATCTTTAATATAAGTAGTTCCGCCAACAACTTGAAATGGTGCAATCTGTCCAACTCCAGTTGAGTCAATAACCGCAAATTTATCAGCCTGAATTACAAACTCCGTACCTTTTGCAGCGTATGCGCCTGAAATGCCATACACCTCAGTCCCGCTTCCACTTGGAAGTATATATGTAAACGTAACAGTGTTTGTTACAGTGATTAAATAACTTCCGTTTGGATTTACGGTAGAATATCCAAGAGCAGTTAAACTAACCAAGTCTGCGTTAGAATAACCGTGTGCCGAAGATGTAGTAATAGTGACAACATTGCTGGATCGTGTTGCCGAGCTAACCGTCTTTCCTGAATCCAAATTGGTTGCACGAAACCCCATGATGCGCTGACTTGGACCAGCACCTGTTGGCGTAACCATCATTACATATTCATCGGCAATGCTATCTACTCGTTTATCTCCATATGGAACCCATGAGGATGTATCCCAACGATAGAGAATATTATTATCACTCGTATTTATCCAAATATCCCCATCGTTTGGACTTGCTGGAGCAGTGGATGAACGGGTAATCTTTTTTCCTAGATTAACCGTGATTGTGTCCGTCACGGGCCAAGTGGCAACGGTTGCCGCCAATGGGCCAACAACTGATGAAAATCTACCATTTCTAGCCTCTACTTTTATCCAATAGTATCGAATAGAACCAGCAGCAAGATTATTTCTAAAGAAAGTCTTTTGATCCTGTCCGACAAAAAATGATGTAGATGTTGGAAGCGTTGTATTTATAGATTCGTAAATCCATGTCTTTAACGGAGCGGTATTCTGAGTCCAAAGCCAGCTAAGAATAATTGATTCAACACCGGATGAGAATGATAGGCTGGTTGGATTATTTGGGGTTATTCCGTCGTCTGGAGCAAATGCATCGGAATTGATTGCTCCATCCCAAGTAGACTCATCAATGAGTTTATTCAGACGGATTGCCGTGGCTTTATTACTAGCCCAATCCTCGTTTCTGTCCGTAAACGTATAACCTTTTTTGATAATCCCCATTTTATTTAACAGATGACGTTGATCCGTTTTGAAGCGCAGCCGTAATCTTCACGGCCCTAATCTTGGGTCGCCCTGATGTTGGAGCAATCGTAAACTGTGATCCATATCCAGCCCTATTACCAATTCGTCCGCGAATCGACGCATCTTCATTGGCGGGAATGAGGCTTCCAAACACTGAAGAGACGCTGCCTAGTTCTACGCTAGAATCGGGATTCTCCACTTCCACTGAAATGTCTGCATCCGACTCAGAATTTACCGCACTTTCAACGTGTAGCTCATACGAGTTAAATCTCTTCCTGTCCATTGTCGAATAGGTGTATTGGCGAGTCGTAAGGATTGAGTCAATATCTAGCTGGCTAATCAGGGGAGGGGAAGACATACTTAGGCACACATTGTCGTAACCGTCTGATCCTCCGTCGCCAGCTTCATCAATGATGTGAATGCCACCCTCTTTGCTCACCGTGTGCAGTCGATTAACCGTTCCCGCGCCAGATCGAACGAATCCAATGATGTTCCATTGGCTGTTATTGATTATATCAAGAGACTCCCAGCCGTTGTTTAGGAGATTGAATACGATGATTGCGTTGTTCACCGTGGATGAATCAAGCGGAACCGCTAGGTAGTAGCGATTGTCGTGATAGACCCCAACGGCATTCGCCGCATATGCCTTGTTGATTCTACCCATGATTGGGTTAATCGGCTCCGACATTGGAACGGACGCCCCGCGTAGGTTGTAAAGGTTCTCAAAGCCCACGCTGTAAACCCCGTTGTCCGAAAGGAACAGGATTTGATTCCCTATTTGCATGATGGACTTACGCGCAACTGCGCCCACCTCTCGCGTCACTTCTTGAACGCTAGCATTATCCAAGTCACCACCAACTCCACGAATCAAATGAATGGAGTTGCGGGCAAACACAACTAGCACATCTTCTGCGAACGCCTGTAATCCAACGATGTAGTCAGAAGACCCAGAAGCCATTTTGAACTGGTTCTTAATCTGGTCATAGGTGTTCTGATCCAGAATGTCGGATGCAATTAGCTCATCGCTAACATTGCGCGACGTAATCGTAGGACTACCCGATGTTCCGGTCATCGAGTAGTTGAAAGGCATCCAGAGCCTACGCTGGTGATAGGTGGCCCAAGGAGGGGCTGGCATATGCGTGAATCCAAGCCCAATTGACTGCCGCTTGCCTACTGAAATAGTGGCCCCAGAAATATCCTTAGAATCCGCCTTAAATGAAAAGTTTCCAGATGTTTTAGCGTATACTCGATATTCCGTTAGCGGATTTAGGTCAGTGTTTCCAGCATCACTAACCATAACCAAGTCTCCAGCAAGAATTGCGTGTCCAGCTTCAGTAACAGTTACAACTCCATTAACAATTGCGGTGTTTCCAGTTGTGTCATAAACCAATGGTTGCGTATATGTACCATTATTAACCAACGTAAATACTGGTGATCCGGTTAGCGCAGTTCCATCCCATTGAAACGCCACTTTTCCATCTCGGAATATGAACAGATAGTTGAACGACTGAATAACCTCGCACGTTGATTCAACGGTATTGCTAGCTGGATAGGTTATGGTGTAAGAGACAGATGTATCGCTTGTCTTTACAAGGATTGCCTTTGTCGCCGTAGCCAACACGATGTATTCAGTGTTGGCAGCAGACTGATCCGAGTAGAGACAGGTTCCGTAAATGGCAACTACCGCCAAGTCGTTTATTGCGGGTGCTGGAGAAGTGGTTAAGACGAATGGAATCACCAATCCTCCCGCGCCAACGCCAATGTTTGCAAAGACGTTCCGATAGCCCTTTCGCGTCTGCCAAGAGCCATCTACGTCCATCCGCCCATTTTGGCTTACGGCAACTTCACCCGCTTTAAGCTGGTCGGGACGAAGACGTTGATTGAGACTGGCAAAAGCCGTGTCTCCATCGTCAATTAGCTGACTATCAAGCCGACCGAATGAGGCATATCTTGGCATTGCGTCATTCTACCACCCTTAGCGAACAGTTTTGCGTGCGTAATGAACACCTTTAATGGTGCCATTGTTCTCTGCCGCGTAAAAGACTTGTTTGGCCTTCTTTGGGCCATACTCAGACTTCATAGCGGCAAAGATTGCCTTACCCTTTTTAGTGAGTGGCATTAACTGCAAGATTTGCGGTTGGTGCAGCCATTGCCAGCCATCTTACCGCCCTTGCCATATTCCATCATACGATCGCGCTTACTCTCCGTGCGTTCGTGCTTCATCATTTGCTTCTTGGACTTGTACTTCTCGTTAGCTTTGCTCATGGCTTAATTTTAACATCCCCATGCGCGCCTGCTCCAATAGTTGGCGGATAGCTTATTGTCTGTGCCCTTGATGCCACCAGACCTAGCGCAGTAGGACGCCTTATGAGCGGCAGAAGACTTTTTAATAGTCATATTGGCATCACCAAAATGAACTACTTTTGACTTACCATCCTGACAAGCGCGAACAACCGACTTCTTACCGCCCTGAACATCTCGTCGGGGCTTATTACACGGAAGATTACGAGGGTTCATTCTTGTTGTTACGATAGCGTGCAATGATTGAGTAGATACCAGCAGTGACGGCCAGCAGTGAGGCAATGATTCGCAATGCCCAATCTAGCTGTTCCTGCCAAGCGGCAATGGAAGATGATGCGCTAACTACGGCAAGAACGTCGCTAATTACGCTCCTAGGATGGTTCATTTAGAAGACCCCAGTGACATCTTGTATTCGGTTCTCACGCCGAACCAGTAGCCTACGGAAATAGAGAACATACCGAATGTGGACGTAATAATGAAATTCATCAGCTCTGGGTGTTCATTACGATAGCACACCGATAGAACGGTGGAGCTAACCCAAAGGGCCAAAGTGAGGCCGGGACGAAACAAGGCTACAACATCCGAGACCATGTTGGAACTTGGGCGAAGACCCGCTTGAGCGTCAATGGCCTTGCCAAAGAGTGTTGCGTTAGACTCCTCCGTTGTTTGCCGTAGGGTGAACTCTGCCTTCTGTAAATCAATCTGAGACGATAGTTTAAGCTCTTCCATTTTCATGGAATGCTTGTCCTTTGCCTCCTTCATGGAGAGCCATTTCTGGAAGATGGCTCCCCCTAGTCCTAAAATACCACCTAATGGACCAGCAAACAGAGTTGAAATGTCCATAAGTGATCGTATTTTATGCTTTATTGCCCGATTATGGGGTTAATGGCTATTGCGCTATCTATTAGGAGGCCCATTAAACACCCATTCCTTGCGTTTTAAGGCACCTTATCCGCGAACTCGACCACTTTGTCGTCTTTGGCTTCTTTGGGCTGAATTTCGGCTAGAATCTGTTCCGCGCACTTCTTGAGCAAATCATGCTCATCAGCAGTTAGGCCAGCACGACGGCTGGCGTTATAGAGGTTGTTTAGAGCTTGGATGATAGGCATCAAAGAAATGGTTAATCTGTGAATTAAGAAGTCAACTGTTAAGAATAGGAATCCTAAATTGGCCTACTTTTTATTAAACAAATCAAATAGACTCTTGGCCTTCTCCTCTAAAACAGACACCCGTAAATCCAGTTTGCTTAATACAATTATTAGGGTAATCATACCCAGAAAAATAGGCCAACCTTTAACAAGGATTTCAATTGCATCCATGTTAAAGGCTACCAGACGTAGGTGCGCGAAACAATGCCGAAAAAGCTCTCGGCAATAGTCACGCTAGATTAAACCGCAGGAGCAGACGGCGGCACATACGGCTTAGGCGACGGCTGGCCCCAAGCATACGTTGCAATCTTGGCGTAATACGGCTCGTCGAGCATCGTGGCGGCTGTCGGGTCGTTGGGCGTCAGCACGCAACGCCAAAAGCTCGTTGCAATGACTTCGCCGTCCTTGAGCACGTCGGTGTTTTTGCGAACACCGATGCAGCCGTTGGGCTGGATGTTAAACTCGCTGATGTAAGTGATTTCGGTTAGCATAGGAATGATTTTAGTTTTTAATAAGTGACGTAATTTTTCTTTAGTTAAGTGTTCAATCAAAACTCAAACTAAATATGTCGCTGTAATATGTGCATATTTGTTTGCACCAGCCGTAATGCTTGGAAAGGACCAAGCGCCATTGTCAGCAGCAGAAATAAATTCAATGGTTGTAGTGCTAGCCGTAATCCAAGTATTTAATGTTTTGTTGGGGATACTTAATCCATAAACTCCAACAGAACCAATTTGGTTTATTGAACTCGTTGATGTAAATGGCAATCCAGTTACAAGTAGTTGACCAATTGCACCGGTAGTATCTTTGTTATTAAAAGTAATAATAACAGTAACCACATTACCAATTTTTGTGTATTTCCCCGTGGCGGTAACTGGTGTTATTGGTGCCGTTGTGCCTCCTGTCATTGTCCCTGTCCAAGTCCCCTCCTCGTAGTCATCCAGCGTATTGGCGTCCGCGACAGCAACGGCAGTCGCTGGAAACGCCAGACCACCCGCGCCAGCGGTTGCACCGCCTACGGCTGCGCCTGTGCCCACCGTCACCGCACCCGTAACCGTCAATCCCGTCGTTGCAATGTCCAACACCTTTGCACCGTTAGCCGCTACACCAATGTTGTCTAAACCAATACGGTAGAGCCCTGTGTTTTGGTTGGATAGAAACGCAAAGCTGGGATTGGCAGCCGTACCATTTGCTCCATGCACACTACCGCCGGGCGCAATTACACCACTGGTTGTAAGCGTGGTGACAGATGGGTTGGCAGCACTCAGCTTGCGCGTGCCGTTCGTCGTTCCATCAATAGCAATGAAGTCATCACTTGCTGTTAGTGACGCCGTGGTTGGAAGGTCTTTGATGCGAATGTCGGCCATATTATGTAACTGCGATTAAAGGATTGGAGGAACTATCAACCATTCTATCAGAAGAAGAGGTGATTAATGAATATAACACATCAGGCGGGTTAATGGTTGTTGGTCCCGATAAAACCGTAAATGCAATTAAGGGGTTGGAGGAATTGTCAGTAAATCCGTCGCCCGAAGAAGTAATCAATGAATAAAACTCGCCCGGTGATATTGCATCTGAAGGGGTCATCAAAACATCCGACCAAAACTCACGATCGGCAAACGATGGACGCAATCCAGAGAAATACGACTGACGCTTTGAATTTATCGAACTTTCAAACGGACTAGACATTAGAGGAAATTAAGTTCCTGAATCTCTACAATAAGATTGGTGCTGTCATCTCGGATTGCCTTTGCCGCACTAGCCATATTGCGTGTTAGATAGGCTGTACTTCCGTCTGAATAAATAAAGCCCTTCGTCGTTGTTGGGGTAGAACCATCAAAAGTAACGCGAGCATTCGCTCCCGTAAATTGAATGAGAACGTGCGTCGTATCTGCATTCAACGTCAGCGTTCCAAGAAGAGCAACAGCAGTGAGACCTACGGTTACCTGTGTATGAGGCGCACCATATTGAGGAATCGCCTGAGATGGGGTGTTTACAATTTTAGCGTTGGCCATGATAGATAGTAACAGTTAGTTGCGCCGATAGGCTCGGCTTCCGTGAGTTGAGATGCGATGGGCCAAAACGCCGACTGATCGCGTTACATCAACTTTCATTAGTTGATCTTTAAGAATACTCTCTGCAACTTTCTCCTCAACCAATGCCTTCTCATTCTGAGCATCCAGTCGAAGGAAGTCTACAAAAACAGCGTGACCAAGATAGTTGGACCATTCCTCGGGAATGTTTGTTGAGCTGGACGTATATGGACCATCGAATTCTTTTTTATACGTCACAAAAACACTGCTCGCTGGGGCCGTATCGCCCATGACGTGAGCACCCAAACTATCGACGTAATACTCAACTTCCACTGAGGAGTATTGAAAGAACGGCTGATAGCTTTTGTGAATACGGAGGTAGGTATCAATGGTGGATGATCCAGCTTTCTCGTAGGGGATGATGTTGCTGTTAAGCGTTGCTGTTCCTGTACCACTACCCACCCCCGTAGCCACAAATGTAACGCCAATAGTAGCAGAAGAAGCACCAATGGTAGTCCAAGGCGTGTTGCCAACCGTCAAAATCGTATAGGTAGAACCAATGACGAATGGCTGACTCACCGTATTTGCGCTGTATGTGCGCCGTTCACCCACAACCAACCAACGTGGCCAGAAATCAGAAGCCTCATACGCAAACCTTGCGCGACGATTAACCAGCGTCGTAATTAGAGACTGCTCCTCAGTCGTAAAATCAGAGACACCAGCAAGAGCACGAACCTGATCGTAAATAGAGGTGTAAGTGACTTCTTGCATCAGAGTTTATTTGGAGTCAGATTCGGAAAACGCTTTTGATAGTCTTTGATGAAGCCCTTGTCGTGCATAGCCTCATGCCCATACTTCTTCCGCATATTAAACCACTCCCATGCGGGCGTAACGGCAACGCAACGCATTCCCTTAACGCGAGCTTTCTGTGTGTCTTTAATATTCTGAACTTCTTGAGCGCAAATCTTTTCACGCTCATTTTCCCAAGCCTCTTTCAGCGCAATGCCCGTAGTAATCTCGCGCATCAACGCACGATTGACTTCACCGTCTGAATATCTTGGGATTGACGTAATGATTTCCATAAAAAAGCCCGTGCAGTATTCTACCACACGGGCTTTTGATAGCAACTGTTTAATTAGGCGACAACAGTAATCTTGCCGTGGGCAAGAGGACTGAAGACCTGAAGACCAGCAGCAGCGTCAACAAACCCACGTTGACCACCACCCTGATCGGGAACCCGAGTCGAACCAAGGCTCATCAACTCAGCAACACCGATATAGTCGGGATTGATGATGTAGCCACGGGACGAATCTGGCAAGCACGCTGGATTGCCGTTAATCACCGTAATGATGCCAAAGTCGCTGTCATAGGTATTCACTGCAAGCGTGATTTCCTTGTCAGTCGCCATTTGATTGACGTGATAGACGCTTTCCGCACTATTGTTGTCCGAACGGGCAAAACCACTAATCGTACGACGAAGAACCGTACCAGCGACAAGCGAGAGCTTGTTAATCGTACCAGTTTGCGTGTAGATGGAGGCAATCAAACCGTTGAGGGCATTTTCCGTAAACGTGCCAGTTCCATGAATGGAAGCGGTGGGGGTACGGAAACCGCTTGGAACGTCAGAGCCGGGCGTGTTAGAGGTCCAGAGACCCAAACCACGGCTGACATAACGGGCCGAAGAACCGTCTTCAACCGAGCGGTCTTGATCGCCGCAAAGCACCTTTTCCATATCGCGCTTGATTTCGCGGACGCCTTTCGCCTCGGCCTCGGCAAGTTTAGCCGGACCAACCGACTCAACGGCCTGTTGGAGCTGGCTCACCATGAAGTCACGGCGAAACAGTTGGATGTAATTGCCGAGACGAGCGCGGCCAGTGAACTTGTCAGTGAAGGAGGAAATATCCGCGCCCTCCTGAATGCCAGTGGCCGATGGCGTAGCCAGCGTGTCCACAGTCCACTCATTGAAGGTGGCCGTAGCCTTGCTTTTGTTAGCCAACGAGAGAACGGGAGTCTCTTCGGGGGCCAGAATGGTCAGAACGTCCGTGAGGTCTTCGCGATTGGAGACCCCAGAGCCGGGATTAGTAACATTATAAGTATTAGAAAAAGCCATGATAGTTAGATTTTAGAGTGTTGAAGAGCACGAATTGCTTTGAAGTCCTTGTAGCTACCGCTTTTACCGAAGCGGCTGGAGAGATCAGTTAAAGCCTTAGACTGACGGGTTTCAGGCTTATTGGAATCTGCTGATTGGCTAACCACTGGAGATGGCGGGGAGATGCGTGACGATTGTTTTACGTCAACGGAGCGACGTGCATACAGGCTATTGGCTGCGTGGGCCAACAAGTAGGGCAGTTGCGGCGCAAGTTCAGGAATCATCTTTTCGATGTCCTTCAATCGCCCGTCACTAATCATTGCCTCATACTGCTTTCGCACATCATTGTCTTCTCCCTGCAACCAAGGAAGCTCCGCTTTAGCCTGATTAACCAAGGCTTCTTTGAAGGACTTTCGTTCTTCTCCGACTTTAATCTGCTTGTCCTGATCGGGCAAGTAGATTTCCTTAGCTTTTCGGGCTTTGCGTAGTGCGTCCTTGATTTCGCGCTTGCTGTAATCCTTGCCGTTGACGTTTGTCAGAACATCTTCGGCCCCGAGGTCTTCGCCCTTTTCGAGCAATTCGTCGGCCCAGTCGATAACCTCAGTGACTTCTTGATACTTAGACTTTAGGTCAGTAGCATTGTCAATGTTGGCATAAGGATTGTCCTTAACCGTGGCTTCTAACTGGTTTGAACTACGTTTAGCGATGTCGGCCTTGAGAGCTTCCAACTGTTCCTCAGCAGCTTTTCGTTTTGCGGTTAGCTCACCGTAACGGGCAACAGCCTTGCTACCGAGTTTCTGGGAAAGCTCTCTAAGCTCTATCTCACTCATGGAATCCAAATCAACGTCCTTAGAAAGAACTCTTTGTTCCTCTTTGACATTTGGTTCCGAAGAAATTGGAGCAGGCTCTTCTTGCCGCACCTCTTCCTTTGGAGCTTCCGTGTCATCGGGAACCACCTCTTTGGTCTCTTGCTGCTGCTGTTTGGGCGGATTTTGCGCCTTTTGAGCATCAGACATAGACCGATACCGCATAGCGACTAGCTCGCTACTAGATATATTCTTAACCACAGGTTTTTGGTCGGCTCCTGCGCTAGCCGTTGGAACTTCGTTTGACATTATGATTGCCGTCTTTACGCCACGGGCATTGCGAGGTTGTCAGTATATCACAAGACTATGCGGGCAATCCGTGAGACATACGAACTGCACGCTTCATTAACAAATTGTTGTAATTGCAAAGCCCTAGGATTTCGTCGTACACCTGAATCTTTCCACTAATCTCACGAAGCCGTCCTTCTGGTGCTCGTTGCAGTTGGCTAATGGCACTTTCACGACCAGCGGAAATCCAATCTAAGAAATCCAAGAATTGTTCGCGATCCGAGAGGAATGCCATCTGCTGCTCAAGTGGATGCTTCTTATTGAAAATATTCATGTCTTATCAGAAATAATAATAAAAATTACCTGTCAACACTTTTTGCTTGACAACAACTCACAAATCCCCCTCAAACTCCCCCTTTCTTTGGGGGTTCTTTTGATTTTGCGTAGCAACTATTCCCGCTTTAAATTAGGATCGAATAAGATTCATCACGAAGTGAAAGCCACTGGCAACTTAGGCCACTGAGCCTACTGAACATTCTGGGTGTTCATTTGCCCCATTTGCGCTGGAGCTGTTCCAATGCGGCCAATCTGAGCATTTTGCATCTGAGTGAGGGCAAATTGGTACTGCTGGGCGTATTTCTCTAGACGGCCACGGAATGTCTCGTCCTGCTCTAGCCGTTGAGCCACGTCTTGCTGTGCGACATATTGCTGGATCACTTGTAGGGCAACTTGAGCACCGTTAGGACGTGCGGGCATCTCAATGCCAGCGAAAATCTTAGCCAAATCGTCAGTGACCATTTTAACCACTTGCTGCGATGCTTGCTCTGCTGGCTGCAAAACGGCGTCAGCCATGATTGGGTCAATAGACCCAGCCATGTGCTCAAGCAAACTGTCAGTGTTAATACGGCCATTCTTGTCCAATTGAAGCAACTGAACAAATTGAGCTAGTCGCGCCTCATGCGTTTCTGGATCATTATTCAAGACATCAAAGCTAATCTTGATGTCAAAGTCCTCATCTGGATTACCCTTATCGAATTGCATTGGATCAGCAACTCCCGTTACGCGGAAGAACACTTGATCGGGGCCAAATCGCTGATAGCACTTGAACGCCATCTTGATGACATCCTGAGTGTGCGATAGAAACTTGTTTACAAAATACTGCTGGCGAATCGAAGACAGGGGATCGGCAACGTCAAGTCCGACAATCTTATCCGCCGCACTAATCATTGTGCGCTCCATCTCAATTGAGCCGGGATTGTAGGGTGGCGTAGGGCCAAAGCTAATCTCGCCCGCACGACGAATCGGGATGTATCTGCCGGGGCCATAGTCCGTAGGCGCATTGCCGGGGGGATGGAGAATTGGCGGCAAAGTTGCCAAACTGTTGCGATCGGTCCGGCTATCACGCTCTGCCTTCACTTGATCCTGCGGCCCGCGAAGAAGGTCGGAGAACGTCTCAACGTCATACATCCGCTTGGAGCTGTTGCTAAGGCGTGTGACAACGAAGGGATAGTCGTTGTACCCGTTCAGAAGCTCAAACTTGGCATACCCCTTTACGTCACTGGCACCAGAGAACTTGGGGTGAAAAACCGTGCAGTAGATGCCCTCGGAGCCGTCCTCGTCATCAATGAGACGCTGGAACGAATAGACAACCTCAATGAGTTCACTGGCGTTGTATTGCTGCCGAGTGCGATTGCTGGTACTGCCGCGACTTCCGTACACGCCATCCAGATTGTAGGTGTTTACGCCCCGATATTTGGAACAGATGTATTCCGCCCAAGACTCGTCCCATCCGCTTGAGGTGACGCGGGACAACACTTCCTGAACCGATAGGAATGTGCGATAGAAAACATACGGGGCGCGCTGTGGGTCAATGCAGTAGGACGGGAAGAACACGTCTCCGTCAGGAGCACAGCTTTGCAAGAACGGACGATCAACCGACATTCGCGTTACGGGAATCTCACTGACGCCCTCATTGCGAAGCTCTTTCAACGCCTTCTTTGCGCGTTTGTCTACTAGGTTTGGATATACCGACTTGAACATCTCGATGATTTCATCGTCATTCTTGCCGTCGATAATGAGCCTAGCCAAATCCGGCGAGTTGGTTGCAATTTGATTCAGATCAATCTTCTGGAGATATTTCTTTTCTGTGCGCTCCCAGCCAATGTAGGTGATCATTAGCCCACGCTCTAGGAAGTAGTTTGCCCCAAGCTCCATCTCCTCTTTGAAGCGAGGAATGTAAGAAGCCACCATCCACTTTAAGAATGCGCTAACTACCCGTGCTCTACCAGCGTCAGAATGCTCAATAGGATAGGCGCGGATGTTTGCACGCGCAAGCGATGCCGTAAACAAAGACACATAGTTATTAATCCGCTCATCAATAATGCGTGCCTCAGTGTCAGAAGCACCCTCCCAAGGGAAGGCGTCAGCCCCATGCTTACGCATATCAATAGACTTACCCGGCCAACTGCAACGACGATTATCCCCACTGCTAATGCATTGGCTAAAATAGGTAGAAAGCTCAGTGAGCGTCTTATCATACGCTCCGCGCAGCACAACAACGTCAGGACCTTCTTGGTCAACAAATGTGAGAGCGTGCTGAGACTTTGTTTCTTGCATAGTGTTAGGTGTTATGATAGCACGCTTTTGCGTGAGACATGGCGTTCTTTATGATGTTGGTGACGTATTCTTTAGGACGGCCTATCTTATCCGCAAGCTCGTCAGGAAAAACCTCTGCGGTGCTATTGTTCTTTGCCGTAACCGCATACTCATAGGCTATAAGCCTATCAGAATGACTTAACAACCACTTCTTGTCCGTTGTTGGATCAATGTGGTTGTCCTTGAACATAGCGATAGGAGGTTCCTGTAATGTCGGTGATTGATTCAACTTGAATGTTTTTGCCGACAAGCTTATTGGTCATACGGCGCGGGATAGCAACATGGATGCATCCAAGGTCTTGCTCAATGGCAACGCAGTAAATCCACTGTGGATTGATTGCTTGCCTTAGCACCTTTGCCGCAAAGACGTGCATACGCTTTGGTTCTTCTACGGCCTCCAACTCAATAGGTTGTGCCTCTTCAATGTCAACTGGAGCTTTGATTTTAAGTTTAGTTTTTTTCATTAGTAGCCGCCTTGTGATACAACCTTGGTTTTCATAGAATCTGGAGAAACATAATTAGCCCCGCTCACCGCCAAGTATCGTATCACATCAATAGGGTCTTTCCAAGCTTCTTCTTGCCCGCCCTCTGCTGTGTATTCCTGCAATGCCGATATGATGTTTTGGCATCTATCTGAAATATAGAAATGCGGTCTATTGATTGAATCAATTGGCTTCTTCTTGTTGTAAGACATCTTGGTCTGCAACGCTTGAAGCCCATCCTCAATGTCAATGCCGGGAGCGGGAATGAACACAAGCCCAGCATCCGATAGGTCTTCTATGATGGACGACGCGCCCTCTTGCGTCTGGTACTTGGCAGCACCTAGCCGTGGGTCAATAAGCCGCTCAAAAATGATGTCGTTTGTCTCAGACTCCATTCCGGTGATTAACTCAACATAGTCCTTGATGCCATAGCCTAGTCCCTTTGCGGCCTCTCCGCTTGACCACTTGCCGCCATGCCACTTAGCCCAATCACCTACGTTGCTGTCCGGCCATTCACGATAGACAAACCAAGTGTCGCTTTCGTCAATAGCCACCCAGCAAATGAACCAGTTCTTTCTGCCAGCAGGATCAAGAACCATATACTTGGTCTTGTTCTTTAGGTCAATCTTCTCATGGGGAATGACGTTCACCTCGCGGGAAAAGTTGGGGAACTTCGTGGACATTGACTTCGTTGCAATGCCATACGCACGGGTTAGAATCTCATTCTCCGGTCTACCAGCCAAGTCTTTTGAGATACGCTCATATCCTCCAAAGGGATTGTCTTTGCTGTGGAAGTAGATGATGCCAGCATCACGATTCTTAGACTTCTGCAAATAGGGCACGGCACGTCCAGAAAGAAGCTCTGCCTCCTTAGAACGCAACGTCTCAGCCCCCTGCACATAGTCACGCACAACCTCTGTGTAGCCATCAATGGGCGTAAACGTAACCACAAGCTTGCTATTGCGTGTAGCCAAGCGGAACCGTAGCGTAGCCAGAAGCTCAGGCCCAATCAAATACTCGTCGCACCACGCTCCAATGTTGAGCCATTTAGGATCGCGGCATCCCAACTCAGCACCTTCAAGTATGGTGTCGTTGTTCAAGAACTGTGCATAGGTCTTGAAGATGATTGAACTCTTGCTGTTAGGCAGGATGAGGCTCGACTTGCTAAAGCCATTCTTCCGCGTGTAAGAGATGTTCTCTTCTGTGCCCAGCACCTTCACTCTGTATTCCTCGGGCAAGGCATCATAGATTGCAGACTGCTGCTGGCGAATAGACACATCCGCATTCTGTGCAAAGCACATGATGGTGGAATTATGGTTCTCAACAGCCGACTTCACAATGGCATTGGCGGCAAAGCACGTTTTCCCAGAGTTGTGTGAGATGACTCCGCCCGCAACATAGTTCCTGTACTTTGGCACCTCAAAATCCCACACAATATCATTTCGGAGGTAATCGACCTTGACAATGCGAATGTGTGCTACACTATTAACACCGTATGAAACATCGCATTGATTACCCGATTGATAGCATTCGCGGATTGATTTCCGCTGGTTGGACTCAACAGAAGATTTCCGACAAACTAGCTGCCGAAGTCGATCCACGAATAAGCGCCAAGTCGATCTACAAGGCGTGCCGGAAGCACGGCATAGAGTGTCAGCGAACGGGTCCCCGCGCTGGCGAAGAGCATCCAGAATGGAAAGGCGGACGGATTGTGGATAAGAATGGGTATATCCACATTTGGTGTCCAGATCATCCTGAATGCCAAAGGCTAAATGAGGCTCGCCGGATAAAAGCTGATGGTCGCTACTACCGAAAGGAGAAATACATCCAAGAGCATCGGATCGTGATGGAGAAACACTTGGGTCGCAACCTTCTGCCAACAGAAGTCGTTCATCACAAGAACAACGACAAAAAGGACAATCGGATAGAGAACCTTGAGTTGTTTGACTCAAATGCAAAGCATCTGGCAAAGACGCTAGCTGGGCAATGTCCGAAGTGGACTCCGGTTGGGTTAGCTCGGATTCGGGCTTCCGCAATTCTAAAAGGTTTTCCAGAGGCCCGCAAATGCTCATTCCTTCATTTAGCCAGCCTGCTTCTCTCCATCCAAAAGGAGTTAGAACTAGATGTTGCTCCGAGCAAGATAGAGTTTGTCCATTGGCTAGAGAAAAACGGACTAACCGCTGAGCAGGCTTTTGAAAAGGCTTCTCGGCTTGAGCTACCACAAATTGCTGCGTAGACTCATCCCACGCCTCAACATGAAAGGCCTCCGTGATTCCATCAACGCGGAGGCCTTTCTTTTGCACGGGATCGTAGACTTCCTGCTCTCCAGCTAGACACCGATTGCCTCCGCTAACCAGAAGCTCGGAATGCAAAGCCATCAACTCCTCGGCATCCTTCCAATGCGGCAACTTCCAGCCATAGCGATAGTTATCTCGTTTGCTATTCGCAATTGCCGAGTGATAGAGCTCATGCAGCTTCAGCACATCCTCTGGGGACATGGAAGCCAGCTCCGCATCACTCGGCGGCTTCAACACTTCATGGTAGGCCCAAAGCAAACTCATTCCTTTATCTCGGTTACTACCGCCTCAATAGACGACGCCTTCATGTTGGCCCTAGCCTGCTCAATAGCCTTCATAGCATCCTCTAAACTCGGGGCACTGGTCTTATGCTCAACCACAACCCTGTTCTCTCCCATAGCCGACAGGAACTTATCATTAGCTATCCCCCACGGAAGTGTAAGGTCTCGTATGTTAGTCCTAGCCAATTGCTCTGGGTCTTCCGCTAGCATCCGCATCTTCTCCTTCTGCAAGAGCCGCAACCCCTCTACAATGTCTAGGGCATCCTCTGCCAGCGAAGCCCTGCGTTCATTGAGAGCCATCTTATGCCGCGCTTTCAGCCGAGCCACAGTTTCCCACTTCATTCCCAGCTTCTTATTAATGCTATTAAAACTCTCCCCTTCGGCCAACATCTCTAGTGCCTTAATTGCCAACGCCGGATCACGCCTCTCAATGAAGTTACCAACATTGTTTGCATTTGCGGCTACCGACTTAGATAGATCACTAATCTTCCTCTTAGGCATACCCCATCTATTTCATATTCCCTTAGATATGCAAGCAGTTTGTTCGTAATAAAACAAACTACCTATCTCTATGAACATAACTACATTACAACTATCTCAAATTAATCCACAACCTTTACACCCTTTCTCCCGTCCTTTACAGCAACTTACGTCGCAACTGTGTTGACGCGACCTCTGTTTAATCCTCTACCCGCGTAAACTAGAGCTTACGCCAAGGACAGCGGCTATGGCGAGTTGGGCCAAACATCTGTGATTTTTTTAAAATGGCTTATGGATCAATCTCAATTGTGCTGTCCCCCCCCGTTGCTACCCCCTCCCCCCATATAGCTATACAGTATAGTAAGTTGGTATAGTATATTGTTGTATAGTATAGTAAAGTAGTATAGTATATTGCTATACTTAGCTAG
>Ga0209500_10001137_pt1 | contig 20752 bp, 26 predicted proteins | sample S_140212_EF_Meta_FD_187323 | JGI IMG/M metagenome (GOLD analysis project Ga0209500, IMG submission 187323) | Freshwater microbial communities from Lake Simoncouche, Canada to study carbon cycling - S_140212_EF_MetaG (SPAdes) (version 2) | ecosystem: Environmental > Aquatic > Freshwater > Lake ... | reverse complement strand
CTGAAAATTGACGATTAGATAATCTATCGAATAGTTAGAATGGCTACTATCTACTCTATTACATCAGATAAGGGTGATAAAGTGTATATTGGAAGCACGATTAATCTAACACAACGAAAATATAATCATAAACATGAAACTCGAAACTGCTCTTCAAAAATCCTCATTGAAGAATATGGTTGGGAAAATCTAATCTTTACGGCACTGGAAGAATGTTCGGCAGAACAGCGTTATGAGCGTGAGCGACATCATATTGAAAATACAGCAAATGTTGTTAATAAACTCATACCTGGACAAACAAAAGAAGAAAGAGCACAAAATAAACGAATTAGAGAGAGAGAGAGATATGAGAGATATGAGAAAAGAGATAGAACAGCATATTATGAAATGAATAGAGATAAACATATAGAGTATATGAGAGTGTATAATCAAAAACTCCGCGAACAATACAAAGCCAAAAAAGAATCTGCGTCCTTACTAAATGGAAGTTCACTCGACAGCTCTCACGCTGGCATTAGCTCCGTATGACACACAAGTATGTACGGATACAAAATCTCCACTTCCACTGAAGCCCTGCAATATTGGTATTTTTGGTCGTAAGGGCTGTGGTAAGAGTAATCTCCTTCTGAATATGATAATGAAGAAGGAGAGTCCCTACTATAAACATTTTGACCTTTTATTTTTGGTATCACCCACTGCAATGTCGGACGATAAGATGAAACCGCTCATCGACGATATCGGCGACCAGTACTATGATACGCTAAACAATCAAGTCTTAGAGGATATCATGGCGAAATGCGAAGCCTACTCCGACAGGCATACTCGTAAGAAGCGTAGGGGTAAACCAAACTATTGCATTATCTATGATGACTGCATTCACTTAATCAAATCCAAAAACGCCAATCTGATTACCAAACTCGCCACACAGAATAGACACCAAAAAATCACGAATATCTATTTGCTGCAAAAGTACAACTCATACATGCCCACCCTTATCCGTTCCAATCTGGACTGCATCATGTTCTTCCATACGGAGAATCAGGCCGAACTGGATTCGTTCGTAAAAGAGGTTGGGACAAATGAGCATAAGTTAAGGAAGCTATACGACTTCGCCACGGCAGAGCCTTATAGCTTTCTCTTTGTGAATACCTACACGCAACCTATACGGTACTTCCGTAGATTCGACCCGATTGAATATCGTTGTAAAGAATAATCTTCTACACTAGTATAATGACCGAGATGATGAAGCGTGGTGGTAAGAAACGCAAGGGCCGTCGTTCGGCAATGAGTCAGTCCGTGAAGGTCAATGTACACGTGGGCGACACGGTTCGCCTGCGTCCTGACAGTCAGCTCCCACGTGTAAATCCAGGCGAGTTCCGCCGACTAGCCGGTCCGGGCAACATGTTTGCTGATATTCCGCGTCCATTGGCATCGGGTTCCTATGGTGTTGCCCCGTCTTCTGCAGTCCCTATGACGCACCCTTACTTTGTTGCGGGTGCCAATCGTCAACAGCAGGATAAACGCGATGATATTCTCCAAGTCGTGAACCCCGCTGGTATCCAGTCGGATTTGACTCCATCCAAGCGTATCGTTCCTTCTACGAATCCAAATGCAATGCCACTCGTGAATCAGCCCGTTCTTTCTAAACTTCCATTTCAGGGAGACATCGCCCGCCTAGCCATGACAAGTTCGGCATTGAGACGGGCAGTAGAGAGTTCACAGAGTGCGATTGGTATTATGGCGAACCGAATCTCTGCACCATCGGCCCCGCCATCGATTATGGGCGTGGACCAGATGTTTGATGAGAAAGAGCCAGACCTACCCGACATGGATGGCATTGGAGCACGCGTCGCAAGTGCTGGTCCAGGACGCAGACCAGAGAAGGAAATGTTAACGTATGGGTCATCGGGACAACAGCAGACGATTCCTGTATCGGAACGTAAGATGGCCCGCGGTGGTATGCTAACTGCGTTTTAGGAAAGTGAACCAAAGACACTCATCATATAGATACCGAGGATTACGGCACCGATGAGTTCGCCAATATCCAAGCGTCCGGAATACATCAAAGATTATATACGCCTCTATAAGTATATGGCAGATTTTCATAAAGACCCTGAAAACGCAGAAGTCATTGAGGCTATCCAGAAGAAAGAGAATGCCATTAAGAAGGAACAGAAAGATAAGCGTCGGGTATACGATAGAGAATACAAGAGGAAATCTCGTTCAACTAAAAAAGCCCCTGGCCCAACAAAACTGGTAATTGAGACGGGTACCTTTGAACTATCATTTGATTAACTACCATAGAAGACGCGAAGCATAGTACCCAGGGGTTCCCTTCTGCTGTTCGTCTTTCTTATGGCGAATATGATACAGTCTTTTTCTTTCATCTGCAAACGCTTTCCCCTTGTCTCGTAAGAACGTGGGGTAATCGCCATAGGAGGTGTCGCCTATCGATGCCAGTTTCTTCCCAGCGTATACATCAATCTTTTTACCAGGAGTTGTGCTAGGGTGAATCATAACTCCAAGCTTCTTTGCCTGACGCTGGGTGTATGGTGATATAGTATACATCTATACTATATCCAGAGAATTGCCGTAATCAAAAGTGGTGGAAGCGTAATCTTTAGTGAAGATAGTATTTCGGCAAAAATAATACTCTTAGCATAATCCCATATTGTATTTCCCACCCACTTGATTATGCGGATAAGCAGGGTAGGAACAGACTCAAAAAAGAGCGAGCCAGTGATGGCGACTGCAGACGTTCGTTTAGGAGTTGCCTGTCAAAATCCTCTTTGCTAACCGCACGCAAAGGGAACTTACTTGTTGCGATAGCAGATAACTGGTCAATGAACTTCTCCGACTTGTGATACCACGGGACATAACATACCACGCTGTATTGAAGATGATTGACCGAACCAAGGGCATGGCGAGCATTCTTCTCTCTCATATCCACGAAGAGATAATCGTGCGGAGGCAACTTATCAAAATCAATGTTAAGGAAGCGGTCGTCCCACTGCAGGTAGCGACCGTGAAACTTGAACAGCCCAAGTTCTTCTTTGGACACGTCCTTAGAGTGAACGACTAAAATCTTGGACTTCGGAACCTCTTCTTTCTCTTCCACTTTCTCATCGGGGGCAAGCACTGGTGGCATAGGAGCGTACACACTCTGGAGTAGACTCATGTTATACTAATGTAAAGAAAATAATTTCAAATGATACTGCGACTGGATTCTCCTTAGCGTCCCATGAACTCAAATAATATTTATAGATTTCTCCTTACGCTAAGAAGAAATCGCTGCGATAACTGCGAAATAGTCTGGTTAATAGTTTGGTTATCAGTATAAACTAGAAAATATCCGCTTTATATCTAGTTTATATATTAAAACAGCATAAACTAAACTAATAATCATGATTATTAGTCCGCATTAAATCCGCTTTATATATTTTCACACTAAAAACTAGATTTTCACTAGTTTACACTATAAACCAGACTTTTAAGCGGACTATTTCGCAGTTTTCACGGCTCTCTCAAATTTTCGTGGTGCACCCATCACGACTTTTTTTATTACCCAATTGACGACTGGGTCTATTTTATTTCTAATGGTAATTCGTTGGGTTCATAAACTTATTGTATAAACGAACGAATTTGTTCTATCATACTCTGTTTAGTTGGTAGTGTTTTATTCCTGTATCCGTATGGATTATTGTATCTTTGTATTTCGTTAAAGATTTTACCTAAATCATCTTTCTTTAGTTTTTGAATATCCCCACCCACTTCTTCTATCATCGATACAACCACTTTCTTTTTTGTTTCTTTTTTGTTCCGGTTGCGTTCGTCTTCATCTTCCCGTTCTTTACGGCTTGCTTCATTGCGTGTGCGATGCATTTCTTCCCGTGCGGTACGGTGTTGTTCCTTCATATCATCATATAGCATCGCCATGCGTGGACCAAACCAGCCCTCTTTTTCAAGTTGCTCATTCCAATTAACGAACGCTTCACTAGCTTGATAAGGGGTTGCATTGATTTTCGTTGGAACATATATTCTACTTGGTTCTGAATGGGGCCATTGGTCAGTAAGAACGTATGAATACTTGTATGGGTCAATATATTCAGTAGTTCTTTCACGATAAATCTGCAGTCGTAATATTTCTTCCCCCATCCCCGATTCCACTCTAAATGTTGAATGATTATTATGAATTGATTTAATCTTATAAAAAGCCGGCAGAATCCCGTATGTACCCGCTCTCTCCTCCTCTATCGAGTTGGCCCAGACACTGCTTTCCGACGCACTGCCCGGCCCTTTCATTCCACCCTGGATGTATGATTTCTTGTACCACATACACAGTGTATCTCCAACTTTTAATTGTTTAACCACGCGTGGGACAGCTTGTTCGAGTTTACCATTCGATGTTTCTTTGTCCTCTGCACGTTCCATCTCACCCGCCATACGAACGATATCCTCAAAGATGCTCTGCTCCATACGACGACCCGTGGGCTTGTAGACGAATCCAACATCGAGTTCTTCTTCCAGTTCTGTCTTGGATGTATTCTGCTTCTCCGCAACAACTGGCGGAATCGCAACAGGTCTCGCCCTGGCCCTCTTCGCAATGTCCGCGATACTGCCCATGATACTTGGCATCATGTCCTTTCGTGGTGCAGCGGCTGGGATAGAGGCCATCGCCGACGCGACCACATCCTTAGCCGATTGTTTGAGCTCTTCCAACTTCGCCTTCTGCTTTCGCTTCCTTTTAACTTCTCGTATATCAATTCCCTGTGCCATTGGTTTCGCCTCTGCTCTCGGCTCCGCAGCCGCTTCAATTTTTTTACCAGCCATAATGGCCCTGACCTCATCGTACGCCTTCGTTCCTTTGCGAGCAATGCACCACGTCGGAGAGCCTTTGTTCCATTCCTTTAGTGCATCTATCCAACGCATTATACTATAACAATGATTTTAATTTACTGCGATTGATACACACCCTATAAATCCAACGATAGAATAGATGGTGGAATTAACTTTGTACCACGGCGATTGTCTAGAGATTATGAAGGAACTTCCGGCAGCAGAATGTGATTTAATTATATGCGATTTACCGTATGGGTGTTTAGTGGGTGGTTGTCAGTGGGATGTTAAAATAAACCTGGAAGAGTTCTGGAAGGAAGTCAAACGCATTCGTAAGAACGAGCATACGCCCTGTATCCACTTCTGCACTACGAAGTTTGGATATGAACTTATCAAAAGTAATCCTACCGAGTTTCGCTATGACCTGGTATGGAGTAAACAGCAGGGTGTATCGTTTCTAACAGCAAATAAAATGCCGATGCGTTCACACGAAATGATTTATGTCTTTAGCAAGGCGGGAGCATTTTACAATCGGGTTGATATTGAAACAGATAAAAAGCCATATGCGGAAATTGTGCGTAAGAGTCTCCATAATACCCAATACGACCAGAAGCGAACTTCCTCTGGTGGTAATGGGAGTAAACGGTGTGTGGTATCGGTTGTGGATGTGAGAAATGAACAGGGCAGAAAGAATAACCACCCCACCCAGAAACCAGTGGACCTTTACAAATGGCTCATTGAACGCTACTGTCCTGTGGGGGGTACTGTCCTTGACCCCACCTTTGGCTCAGGCAATTCGGTATTTACCGCCTATACCACGGGACGCAACGCCATTGGTATTGAGATGAATGATGCATTCTTTGAGAAGGCTGTGGAACGGTTGAATGCCCTCTAAAACTCTAGTATGAAGTTTCCACGTTCTATCTTCATAGGGTACACTGGCTCTGGGACAACAAACCACTCTTCTTTCTTTGGAGGTCTCTGTTGCGGTTTCTTCTTTGGAACTTTAGCGGGCTTCGGAGCTCTGGATTCTTTAGGTGGTCTGGGTTCTTTTACTTTCTTCGGAGCCTTCAGTTTCGGCTCAGGTTTGTTCAGCAGCCAGTAAAGGCCATTGTAGGACCGCATGTATTCTAGGTAGCGTTCCCTATTCTTCCTATGATGTTCCATCTGGCGTGCGATGCATTTCTCTCGATTCCGCTGGTAATAACTGGACGCGTATTGCTTCATTATGAAATTATTATTTTGTAGATTTTAGGTTCAGTTTAAAATAAAAAACTACGGTATAACTAGAATGATGCCACCACCAACTATCAAAGAGGTCCTGAAGGCCAATCGCCCCAAGCTATCAGAGGGTTCCCTGCGTACCTATGAGAGTGTGATTCGTACTGTCTGCAAACAACTAGCAATCAACGAAACAACCGAAGCTGTCATCGAGAATTACGGCGATATCATTGAGTCGTTGAAGGAGAATACCCCCAACGTCAGAAAGACGCGTTTGTCTTCCTTTGTGGTATTTATTGAAAAGGACAAGGCGGCGGAGAAAGCCCTTGATGCGTTCCGTAAGGTTATGAAAGAGGACGTTCCGAAATGTATGGAGGTAGCCGCAGAACAGAAGCAGAACGACAAGCAGAAGGAGGGTATGATTCCCTGGAAGGAAGTCATGAAGAAGTACCATGACTGGGAGAAGACGGCTCTACCGTTAATGGAGAAAGACAAGTTGACGGCTCAGGAGTTCTTCCGCGTTCAAACGTATGTGTTGTTGTCGTGTATGCTACTCATTGAACCCCGCCGTACCCTCGATTGGACGGCCTTTAAAATCGCGAATGCAGACGAGTCCAAGGACAACTTTTTGAAGTTCGTGAAGCGTAAGCCGTTCTTAATATTCAATACATTCAAAACGGCAGGGAAGTATGGGCAACAAACTATTTCGTGCCCACCAAAGCTCGCGAAGATTATCCTTGGTTGGAAGACCCTCAATCCCCACGACCATCTACTCATGAACTTCTCCCAGACGGGTCCCTTTCTAGCAAGCAATATGCCAAAGCTATTAAACTCATTCTTTGAAAAGCCCATTAGCACGTCGATGTTGAGGCATATTTTTCTGACCGAGAAATACAAGGACGCACCACCTCTAAAAGATATGAATGATACCGCTGCAGCAATGGGGACATCCGTTGGCACGATGCTGACGTATGTCAAGAAATGAAAATTTGGGTAGCCAACGCCAGTAAAATGTACCCTAAAATAGCAAGTCCACTCGGTCCAGTGGCTATTTTTGGTACCTTTGTAATGTTGTTAACGACTCTTTCTGAAATACGTTATCCATATCTCTATTACTTCAGGATAGCAAGTCCACTTTTATATTTTTAGTATTTCAAAAGTCTCTAGGATTGAAAATGATTTATAGGATAGATTTGGAAATTGAAAAATAATGAAAAAGAAATATCGAAGTTGAAGTGATGTAGAAATGGATAGAGCATTTTAGAAAGAGTCGTTAACAACATTACAAACACCCTCAAAATACCCACTGGCGTCAGTGGACTTACTATTTTTGGGGTAATATTGAGGGCCCCCGGCAACAGCCGACTGGCATCAACCGCAGTGCGTTGTAGTAGCCTAAAGATTATCGGAGTCTATAGTATAGAATGGCAACCCTCCGTGAATACACCCGACGCTTTGCTAACGATTCAGATGATTCCAAGTCCGTTGCCTCCACTTCATCCGCGGCACGTGTCGACAAACCGTGCCCTTGCTGCAGTAAAGAAGTTCAGGCCCGCGTCATGTTTAATCACCTGCGTACATACCATCCAGAGTTTTTGAAGGGAATGTATGGAGTTTGGAAGCCAGAGCAGCTGGACAAACTGATTGCGAACAATGACCCGTTTCCAGTTGAGTGGACAGAGAAGGACGACTTTGACGACAATATTACCATCACAATGTATGGGTGCCTCGGGTGCAACAATACCTACACAACGGATAAAAATGCTAAGAAGCACTGCCAAGGTAAGTGTAAGAAGGACCACAATAAAAATCTATGTAAAATCAAGAAGGAGGAGCAGCAGGATAAGGAGAAGCACGAAAAGAAGCTGAGTGCGGAGCGGAAGCGTTGGATGAACCGAACGGCTGCACAAATCCATTCGTGTATTCAGCAGGACATTGACCACTATAATGAGAAGTGGGGCAGGGTGGGTTCAAAAGTGGCACGCTACCTGTGTGCGATGAAGCACGAGCGTCCACAGGATTATATCTTCTTTGATTTGCCGTGCGTGGACTTCGAGGACGACAAAAAGAAGATGGAGCAACTAGAAATCAAGGTGGACAGGGAGTTTACCAAGTGGAAACGAATGTATGAGGATATTCTTCCTGTTCTCTGGGGAGCAACCGAGATTGTTTCGCATTCTGACTACGAGACATTGGAAAAGACGATTATGCACTTTCAGGGCTATGAACCAAAGTTCTAAGCAACCATATCAACGTATGGTGTCAATTTTGTATTCTCGTATTCTATATCAATGTTTCCGAGTCTATCGAGGCTAACTTTAATACCAAGATGTTTGAAATAGGATACAAAATCCTTTTTCAAATATTCTCCATATGGTCCGCGTGCTTTCGCTCGATTGAATAGTTTAGTGGCACATTTTTTATGGCCTATGATGAGTGTTTCTTTTGTAATGGGGGCGTACTGCATGTAGGCCTTCATGAATGGATTGTTTTCATTTATTGGTTTCGCACAACACATACAGGTGATTCCAAGTAGTTCTATTTCAAAACGTTTTACACACGACGAACCGATGGGGTCCAATATGGTATCATTGAAACGATTTCGAATCACATGGTGGTGGTAGATGTTTTCTTTTCCGCATAGGCATTTCAACCCCGCATCCACATCATAGGAGGATTGAATCACCATCCATTCGTCGCACAGGCGTTTATGGCTAAGAATAGATGGCTCTGAATAGCTCGAATGCTTCTTTAAGATTTCTGTTAGTTGTTTGTAGTGGTTTCCAGCTTGACGTGCTTCAATTAATTCGATGGACATAGTTGGCGACTAATAAAAAGACGACTCGCCTCGTCAATTTTTATTTTTTTGTCAATTTTCCTGTTGCGGATTTTTATAAGGGATTCTCATTAATGTACTGTGTGTAAGAAGCGAAGTTTGTGCAGTCATAGGTTTTCTCTTCCAGGATACAATACGCCATGTTGTGCGAAGAGGGAGCGTCCTCAAGCGGACCATTGTTGTAAATCATGAGCCGAATGGCCTTCTGGAGTCCATATTCCATGATAATCTCCTCCGCCATATAGGTATCCATACAATCATGGACCTCATCGGTGCATTCTTCACAGAGAATATCATAGATAATATCATCAAACTCCTCTTTGGTCATTTCTCCTTCGTGCTCATTTTGGATTCGCTTGAAAACGGCTTCTTGGACGCGGGCAACAGCTTCTTGGATAGTGTAGGACATGGTGGGGGTTCTCTTGGTTTGTGGGCGACTAAAAAGACGGCTCAGCCGGCCTTCAAATTTTATTTTTTGTCAATTTTCCTGTTGCGGTTTTTATTGGGAACGGCAGACCGCGGTAGATTTCTTCTTGTAGGTTATGTAAACCATGGAATCGTCCTCCACGTCCTTGTTCTCGTTGGAGTAAGGGAATCCAAGGAACGATACGACGTAATTCTTCTTGAGCAACTGCTCAATGATGTTCAGCATGACCGTTTCTTCGACGTCGGTGATAGGATATACCAGGCGAAATTCCACCATATCAATGCCAAAGTGTGTCATCTTGTCATCGGTGCAATTCTCCTTGAGCATATTGAATATCTCCATTGCATAAGGAAGAACACGGCGAGTCAGGACGGCGTATTGGAGGTTGGTAAGGACGACAGTTTTTGACATGATTTCGGGGCACCTAAAAAAACGGGTCGCCGCCTCGTCAATTTTTATTTTTTCGTCAATTTTCCTGTTGTGGTTTTGATAGGGAGCTTACTTGGACTGTTTCTTCTGCTTCTTGAGAAAGTGCTTGGCGTCCTTGGAGGTAAACCCAGCGAAACGGGCTGGTAGAACAAGACTCCCGTTGCAGTCATCGCAGCAACGCCCTCCTTTGAACGGGGCGGGATTGTTTCCATAGCCTTGGAACTCCTTGCCGCATAGACAGCAGGAGTCCTCGTGGACAAGGAGTTCATGGTACACCATCTGGGCAATATTAAGGGCAGACATTGGGGGTTCTGTTGATTTGTGGGCGACTAATATTTCTGGAAATTTGCGTGTCAATTTTTATTTTTTTGTCAATTTCTCTGTTGCGGATTTTTAACCAATAAATACATCTCTACAGCATGTAGATGCCTCAATTCAAAAAGGATTTGGCTTTTGGTAATCAATGGGAAAAACGCCTACTGGATTTCGTGGAGCACGATACGGCAGTTTTTTCACCAAAGAGCTGCAAAGAGTGGGACGTTGAAACTACCTATGAAGGCGAGGCTGTACGCTACGAAGTCAAAGCGGACCGCATGGCATTCCAAACGGGCAATGTCGCGGTGGAGTTCCAGTGCTCGAATAAACCCTCGGGTATTAGCGTTAGCACTGCAGACTACTGGGCGTACTTTGTGATACACCCAACCAACAGCCCTACCCTCCTATTGATACCCGCCGACGAGCTACGGCAGATGTGTGCAGATGGGAAATGGCATAAGAAGATTCGTGGCGGAGACGGATGGAAGGCAGAAATGTATCTGTTCCATCTTACGGATTTATCCAAGTACATTATAGAATGCTCAGTTGGTTGAAGTCATGGTGGTTTCATCCAACGTCTACTACAGCAAACGCACCTGTTCCTGTTCCAGAAGGTGAAAAACGAAAAATCATCGTGCTTCCAAGAGGGCGACACACACTAAGCCCTATGCGTATTCTCGAGTGGTGGGGACAACCCACACCCGAACAACTAGACCCTCTCCCTGCATATCCCGAAAGCCCTAGAAAATAATCTAACCATAAGGTATAATGGTTTTTGCTTGGTTGGATGAATACTTTGGAGTAGGTAAGAGCAACAAAGCAGCAGAAAGAAATCTAGAAACGAATAAGAAGTATCTACGGGACAGAGGCATTCCTATTCCAACAAATGCTACAGAAAACGTCCCTGATTTTTTTGCGTCTGACAATGACGCAAAGGGCTATTTCCAAGTGGTAAAGAGCCTGGATAATCAGAAAACAAAGGGACGGCTCTATAATCAGAAGTTTACTATTGGAACACGCGAACCGTTCTCCTATGCGGAGCGTAAACGAAAGTCGATTATTTCTCCAGATAATCCTTTTACCACGGAAGAAGGCGAGGGAGAGCAGATTGCACTTGATTTAATAGGACAACATAAGGATAAACTCACTGGTGCGGTTGGTCTACGTAAGGGTGGGACGGTTAAACACATAGGACAGCAGTGTTGCGGGGCATGTCGGTCAAAGGGCATTGGACGTTTTTAATTTCTTCATACGCAGTATAATGGGTGCATCAGTAAGCAACTTTTTTTCCGATTTAGGAAATGGTCTAACCACAGTTTGGGAGGAAACGCAGCGAGAATTCATACGTCCAGTGCTTGGCGATAGCATCTCCGAGGCACTGGGTGTGTTAAAGCCTCGCTCCGGGAAGGTTGGTGATTTTCCAGGTATGGCGATGGGTGGAGTGGTTCTTGATGGGCAAAAAGGCATCAAGGTAATTAATACCCCCGAACAACTCATTTCTCTAATTAAAAAGTTCCCCGAGGAGGCTAAGGCAAATGGATTGTCCGTTGAAATGGTTAAGGAGGAGGTCAAGAAGATGGCCCGCGGTGGTGTAATGGCCCGTGGTCGTGGTGGTATGGCCAAGGGAGGTATTGTTCCTGAGTGGAAATACCTAGTGGGACAAGATGTAAGAGTGCCGTTTTCTGATGAAGAGCGACAATTACATATGGCCTATGGTGGTATGGTGAAGGGTGCCTGGTGGCCGTGGAGCCGAGATGAAAAAGTAAGGGACATCGAGGAGGCCCTACGACAAGAAGGACGCATGGCCGATGGCGGAGTGATTCATAAGGGTCCACCACAGCGTCCCTGGTGGCGTTATTTACCGTGGATGCCGCAAACCGAAGAGATGCGACAGGATTCGGCAAGAGCCTACGAGCGTATGGAGCAAGAACGGGCTGCAGGACGTGGTCCAGCGATGGCCCACGGCGGTATGATGGGATACGGTCGTGGAGGTATGCCGCCTGCAATGAAGCGAGGTGGAGGGGTGCGACTATTTTAAAGTGGACAAATCGTCTAGTTTCTTTTCTTGTCATATGATATAGAAAGACGATGCCAAAGAAAACCTCCGCCCCCGAAGGAGAAGTAGTTTTAGTTAACAAGCCCGAAGTAAAACCAGAGCCGGCCATTAAGGAGATTACCCCAACGCAGTATAATGCACTTAAACCTAAGAAGGAACTCTCCGAGAAACAGCAGGCGAACTTAGCTAAACTCATCGAGCGGAACAAGGAGCGTGCGAAAGCCCGGCATGCAGTGGTGAGCGAGGCAATCCCCGAGGTTGTCCCAGAAGATAAGGTACTTGTTAAGGTAAAACCAAAACGCCAGTACAATAAGAAGCCAAAGAACGAGGTGGTGGAGCCCAGCCCTGCACCCACCCCTGCGACTTCGGAGTCCGAGTCGGAGCCGGAGCCAGAGCCACGTAAGGCACGCCCAAAGAAGCCAGTCGCCCCTAAGCGTGTGAAGGAGGCTCCGAAGCCGAAGAAGTACCGCTATGATACGTCAACGAGCGACTGCGAGAGCGATGACTCGGACGAAGACTATGAGGACCACAAGGTGCAGAAGTACGCGTACAAGGCACAGCGTCGACTGGAAGCGGTGAAGCACATTGATAATCGGCTGAAGGAGCTAAACTCGGGTAATCCGTATGCTGCACGTAATCTATCACTTTTCTAAAATATAACAGTGCGTTAACAATTAACGGCATGTTATTTTTATAGCCGATTGGTTCCCCTGGGAAAGCGACGAGTCGCAGACAATCCAGTTTCACTAAGGAACACAGCCGTGCGTTGTTGTTTGGCCCGTTCAAGAGGAAGACACTTTTTGCTAAGCGGTCGGCCGGAGCGAGAATAGACTTTATAAGCGTCTTGGTTCGGACATTTCCGAATGGTATAGGGCATTCTAACAACGCAGGGGAGATTATTCTGAATCTCCAGATAAGTCGTGGAATATTTTATAAGAAGAACGTGTTTATTTCCATAAGAAGACCTCTCCTTAACGGACAATTTCTACCGACCCGCTGGAGTCAATGAGCAATTGGTAGCTGGAAATAAATGTAATAAACAGGGTGTACGTGGCAGCCGTAGTCGCGAAGTTGAGACCAAGAATGGATACGGGCGAACCGCTAAAAGCCAAGGCCTCGCCGCAACGCTGTGCCGAGACACCCACCGCAAACGAGGTGGTCGGGTAGTTGGCACGGGTTGAAACGTCGGTGATAGACGCATCAAAGAGACGCGAGAAGCACTTGTTCAACTCGGCGAACACCAGTGCTGGGCTAACAACCGCATTGAGGGTATTCGAGTTCACGAGGCGACCGTCCAGCGAGACCTGGAACTGGGTCAGACCGTTTACCAGCGACGAACCCAAGTTAGCAATCGTGCCCAAATCGGCCGTAAGCATTTGCTGGGCGACGATGGCTTGAAGACTGGATACGTTGAGGCCATAGTTCAAGTAGCCCGTACCTGCAGCCGCGGCCTGGGCGGTGGACTGAAAGTTTGAATATGCAAGAACGTATTTGGCACCTGAGGCCATATCGCCACGGACCTTATCTACGAAGGCTTGCTCCACCGAAATCTTGTCATAAACCAGCTGGACGTTGGTAATCGCGAAACCGGTCGGGGCAGTGCCAACCACCGAGTAAATCGCACGACCCAGCGAATTGTAGTCCAGTTGTACTTGCAACGTGCCGTTGAGACAAAAAAGCGGCACTCCCTGCTGTGTACCAAGGGCACCAATCAGTGGAAGAATGAAGGTCTTCAAATCTGCAGCGGAGCCTGCAGCGTCGGCCGCGGCAACACCCGCCACGTCGCGGACCGGAGCACCCATGAGGCACTGTGCATCATGCACCAACCAGTCGTATGAAGTTGCATGGCTGAAGATGGTGTCATATACCTGGTCGGCGTTCTGGATATTATCAATTTGTACCGAGTTGATATAGGTAGAAACACGGTTAAGGAGCGACGTAGCACACTTTGAGGTACCCTTGAACAAAAACGTGGTATCGGCGTTTGACGCACCCGCCAGTGTCATGTCCAGACGAATGTAAGGGTTCATCATGATACCAGCCGAGGACCCGCAGGGAATCTGGATAATTGATGTGCCGGAGGCATTGGCCGTGCCGGTCAGTGCCGGAACGTTAACGGTCTGCATGCTCGAGGGCAGAGGCTTAGCCGACGAGTTGCTCTTCCATGCCGTTGGGACAGAGTCATACGACGCGGGCAGAATGTAGGAGTCGTGTGCGAACTGGGCCATTTCTTATACTTGTATAAAAGAATAAAAAATGAGCGTGAAATATCCACTCAGCGTTTCTTTTGGAACTTGGAGACCATGGGTTTCGGAAGAACCTCGCGGTCGGTTGTCCACGATTTTTTGATAGGGACGGGGTCTGGAATGGCCGGTAGGTTTGGAATGAAGGGTTCTTGTGGTTTAGTATAATCGACACGAATCGTAGCGAAGTGATTGGAGTTTGCTCGTTTCATTTACTGAGCACTTGGATTAAAAAACTCATTAATATGCTCAATCTGGAGACTGACGAGGCACCACTGAAAGGTTGCGGGCTGTGCACCCGTAGCATTATCTACGACTGCCAAACGAATCTGGCCCTGCAGGACAACATTCTGGAGGTTATACTCTTGGTATGCCGTATCGTAGTTCAACGTTGCAGAAGGATTGCTAACCATCGTAATGTACTTCAAAGGAGAATAGGGGAAGTAAAGAATATCCGAACGCAATTGGATAACTCGGGAGTTTATTGAAGCCTCCGTAGCATGGTATACCATGCTAAGAACCCGAATGGAGCATTTACCAGAAATAGGAATAACAAAGTTCGTGTCGTTGTTAGCTGTAGTGATGAGCACCTGGACGAGTACCATTTCTAAGGCATGACAAATTATTTGGGCAATGGAAGCGTAATACCGTTCTTCTTCAAATACTTTTCAACTGCAGGAGCGTGCTTTTTATTCACCACGTACTCGTTAGGCATAACAATAACCGGAGCTAGCTTGCGTTTATCCGTCATCTTTGGGCCAGTCAGGGGACCCCTATATCTATCCATGATGCCGGACTCCATAACGGGAACTGGAATGACCAGCGAGCCGTATTCAAGGAGCGAACTAATAGTATCTGCATCCTTATGCAGTATCTTCGGGTGGTCTTGAATCATCCCTCCTTGGCTTAGGTTTCGTGGCCGACGATTCAATATTGGTATCACCTGTCCCCTCTCGCCGAAGTAGAACATCGCTGTTCTTTGGTGCGATTTTCTTTTTGTATACCTCCAGCTTCATCAAGGCCTCGTTTCTCTGCTTCTCAAGTAATGCCTTCTCTGCATCGGAGGCATCGGTTTCTAACGGTTGATTATAGAAGGGAGCGTTGACGAATGCGGTTGAGAATAGGGACTCGTATACTGGTTCAAGGACTTCCGTTATGGTAAAGTAAAATGACCAGGATAGGAACTGTAGGATAATGGGTGTATAGGACAAATTGCTTGTAAGGTAGAAGTTCATTGTTTGAACGGTATCGTTAACGAGCCGGACTGGTTCTGATGAATTGTCGTATTGGATATAGGTTCCTACGTTCGTTGTAATTGGTACGCGATAAAGTATATCAGAGAATACATCTTTCTCTACTACCCACTCGCGATTTTTGTACTGGCGTAGGGACGGACTTCGGAGCAACAAATAATTAACGGGGTTCGCTACCGCGGGTTGCGTGCCGACCGCGTCGGAGCCAACAGAGAATACAGCATTTGCGGTAAAGCCAAAGAAGAGCCCAAGGGTAAGATTGGTGCTAAAGAAGAGGGTAATGGTGGAAGCAGGAGATGCCACCGTCATACTCAGTGTGTCGATACCGTTGGTGGTATTATAGGCGAACGCTAGTGTTGGTGTGAAGCTGGTACATGGGGAAATACTCCCTTGACAAAAGGCAATCAATTTTGAACTCAGCTCGGCAAGAACAGATACTGTCGTGTAATTTCCTGTACTTAGCGTAATCGAGCCATTGAAGGTATTGGCTCCTTGGACTACTCGGACGCTCAGTGCTGCAACATCCGAAGATAGTTGGTAAAACGAGAAGGGTATCGTTATCCCATGTATGGCGACTTGAAAGTGGCTTCCTTTGGCCAGACGAGTAATAATCTGGGATAATTGGATATTCATATCCGTATTCGTTCCACTCTGTCGCTGTGAGGAGGAAACGTGAAACGTGTACTTCGCTACCTCCGTCATCTTTACTGTTCAATGAGATTATTTGTTCCTGTCGTTCCGCAGGGTCCGATGGGTTCGCGTTCAACGTGGGCAACACCGACAGGACCGTCGGGGTAAACGATTGCATTCTCTTCTATTAGCTTTTGCTTTTCCATCTTCATTTTCTCCACCTCCTCGTTTGACTTGAGAGCATTCTGCCAGTACTCGATGGCACTTTGAGCCTGTGCGGCAGTGGTTCCCTTGTAGAAGTTCAGATTGAAGGCCATTCTATCATAAAGCAACATTTTATGCCGGACGCTGGGACGCGAGCTTCTGAACCAGGGCAGAGAGTTGCTCCTGGAGATTGGTGAGCTGTTTGGCCTGTGCGTCAATCTGCTTCTGTTGCTCCTGCACTGCCCCAATCAAATGAACGGTGAAATCATTATAATTGATTCCATAGCGACTTCCATCATCGTCATCTGTTTCTTTAATGTTATCGTTCTTCCAACCGCTAACACAGTGCGGATTTGTTTGTAGAACATCTTGGGCGAGTAATCCAATACATATAGCGTCCTTTATAGATTGGGGAGCTGGTGTTGTATCTTTGCCGTCTTTATCTGTATCATAGTATTTGCGTTTGTAATACTTCGGCTTACATTTCATAATGCGTTCCAATGAACGGCTGGTTTTCAAATCATTGATATCTCTCTTTTCACGAGCATCACTAACATTTACCCAGCCACCACCCACTAAGTATGCAGCCATCGCACCATTTACATAGTGATAATGAACGGCAGCCCATACTTGTATATCCATCCAGCGAATGCCTGGTGAAAGACTTACGATAAAATTAGTGTTGTAATTGTTTGAAACTATACCCAGTGCTGCCTGATTACCAGCTGGTTGAGTAGTATTACAAAAAAGCGTGAAGCCATAAGGTGCCCAAGTACCAACGTTTCCTGTTCCAGCACCATTTTGATAATTTACAATTGCATTGGTGTATGTTGCCCCACCCGTTCCAATACCCCCATACGAAGAGAAACCACCATTCACGCCCATAAAGCGAATCCCTCCGTTGGTGTCATTGCGAATGGTGTAGCAGTTCTGTCCACCGTCCGCACTACGATTGACTGAATTAAGAAAATGATTCACACTATTATCATTACAATTTAAGATGAGATTGAAGTATGCCGAAGAACCTGAATTGGCATTTTGAAAAAATGCGTGAGCGTCCGCATTCACACCTGCATAATGGTATTGATAGCGTGTCCTATTTTGTATGGAATTACTGGCATAATTATACATACTTACAAATGTACGATAATAGCCAAGGTATAGGTCTTTTCCAGTCGCAGGGTCAATATGAATGTTGCCATCCGTGCATATCAATTGAGCTATGCCACTGTCTGTTCCTGAGCCGACAGTTAATGGGACGTTCCACGTTCCTCCAATTGGTTGAAATATGGTCTTTGTATTATCGCCGACTCCTTTCATGCAACAGTCCATATATTGAGCCGAAGCAGCGGGTGAATTAACGTATGGAGTGGTTGAACCGAATGTGCCTAAATACTGCCTAATACCATAAGTATCCTTGCGAACCATTAAAACATTTGTACCGCCACCCGAACTATCCGTCCAACCATTCATACCAATTGCATCGGCGTATGGTGCTCCACCATCATTGTTCCACGAAGCAAAAAAGAACTGTTCCGTCGCAGCGTTGATGTCTTTTGGTCTAAGACTTCTATCATCTAATCGTCCATATCCTCCCGATGGACTGATAAGAGAGCAATTCACATCACCAACTGTTGTTATCGTTCCTGTTGTGTATAATGTGCCTCCTATATTGATTTGACTGCCCGACTGATACATAATGCTATTCGCAAACACATTCGCACTGGATGCGTAAGGAATGTAAGTTGATGATACACTACCAGTAAATACAGAAGATACAGGATTCGCATACATTATCACCTGCGAATTCGCATCAATACCGAGCGTATATGTTGGTGTAGATGGATTATAGGAGAGTTGAAGTAAGCCGTTGAGTTGTGTTCGCCCTACCGTCATTGAGAAGCTGGTAAAAGTGATACTCTGGGCTACACCCGTGCCTTGAAAATAAAAGACGATTTTTCCCTGATAGGACGAATACGAATTGGCTTGAAACTCAGTACTAATGGTTTGCCCTGATGTTGTTAGGGCAATGCCTCCACCAATCGGCACATAGGCTGTTCCTGCTGTGTTATACTGATAGACATAGTATACGATGTTTGTCACCGAACCACTAAGACCTACAAAGGTAGGGTAATACATTCCATTGATTGCATAGGTGAAAGAGCCAAGATTCATACCCATCGCACCCGATGAAGCACCCGCAGTAAGCGTATAGGAACCAGCCAACGAACACGCTGGAACAGTTGATGGATTTCCTGATGTGGTGAAGGTGGCCGCTGTCGCACTGGTTAGGTTGGTATTCACAATCATCGTATTAGAAAAACTTGTCGTTAGATTCGTTGCAACTGTAACATTGCCCGATATGGTCCCACCCGAAGAATTAAACTTCGCGTTGATTTGCGTTTGTGGGTCACTCGTGAGATTGGTAAGATAGGTTGCAGGTGTGGTGAGGTAGTATAAGCCAGTTGTATCATATCCAGCGACACGAGCAGGAGTAGGGGCTGTTCCTGACAGTATAATTTGTGTTCCAGTGATAATGGAAGCAATAAGGTCTTGTGTGCCTAAATCCAGGTCATAGACTGCACCCACGTAAGGCACAAGGTCAGTGACATCCACCGACGCACTAACGAGTTGCTGAGAGCTATTAAACCTCGCAATCTTGTTGGGAGTGGCTGTTGTTACTGTGAGAGACGTGGCTGTCGCAGCACCAATGTTGCTGTTCGATGACGTAATATCCGTTAAACCGGAGATGGTAAAGGGAATAAAGGTGCTTGTCGTGCCGTTCAACGACATTCTATCTACTACGGTTCTCTTTTTCTTTTATTCTAAGCACAGAGTATAATGATTTCTGCGAACTATCGTGACCCGCGTTCCTGGGGACAACGAATGGAGGATTATGCTCAACAACAATATTCAAACCAGCATATCCCACCACACTGGGCAAAGGCCAATGGTGGAATGGTCGATGAAAAAAGATGGCCTCCGTTTGTGAATACTCCTTGGAATATGGAACAGGTTGAGTATGCTCTACCAATAAAGGGACGGAAGAAGAAGGGTGGTACGATTTTGGAAGAGGTAGAAGACGATTCGTGGTCCGCCTGGTTTCAGCAACTCTGGTCAGCACTAACCTCCGATGAGCATCTCCCTAAGCGTTTCCGACGATTCGTGAAGAAGCACGGTCGTGAGAAGATTACGGACATTAAGATGGTTCGTGCACCAGTAGGCACTCCTGGCGTAGTGGCCGTCCAACTCATTACTGCAGGAAAGTGGGACGAACTCAAGAAGAAGGCTGGATACGACGAGGTGTTCCACACAGGCCTCCTTATCAACAACAAGTATGTCATCGAGAAACTGGAGAAACTAGAGGCTCGGGAAGAACCTGGATATGCTTCACAAGGAGGAAAAGCCGAAACCTATGATTTGGATATGGGCGACAAGGAAGGGCAAATAACGATTGCGGAGTTGCTGGAGAATGGACGCAAGAAGATGAATAAAGCATTCTATCTTTACGATGCCTTTGGACATAATTGTCAATCATTTGTTCGCGATTTGGCTCAAGCCAGTGGATTTCTTGATGCGGAGGGTCTTACGTGGATTAAACAAGACATCAAAGAGTTAGTGGAAGAAATGCCGAATGTATCAAAGTGGTTAGGGGTGCAGCTCACTAATACTGCACGTAATGTAGGTAATCTCGTTGAAGAAGCAGTGGCGAAGAGAGGTGGACAGATTATGGGAGGCCAACGACGAATGGAACGTGGTGGTTTCTTTACACGTGCAGGATTCTGAAAATTGACGATTAGATAATCTATCGAATAGTTAGAATGGCTACTATCTACTCTATTACATCAGATAAGGGTGATAAAGTGTATATTGGAAGCACGGTGCAGATTCTCGCAAAAAGAAAATCATGTCATAAAGCGGATTGGAAACGCCACGAATACTGCTCCTCACAAATACTATTTGAAGAATATGGATTTGAGAATTGTATCTTTACGGCATTAGAAGAATGCCCCGTTGAGCAACGCTGTGAACGGGAACGACACTATGTTGAGAATACCCCTAATGTAGTTAATAAGCAGACTCCAGGCCGAACCCATAAAGAATATCGTGAAGCACATAGAGATGAAATTAATCGCAAACAAAATGAGAGTCGTGAAGCAAACAGAGAAGAATACAATCTTTACCATAAAAACCTCCGTAAGAAATACAAAGCCAAAAAAGAATCTGCGTCCTTACTAAATGGAAGTTCACTCGACAGCTCTCACGCTGGCATTAGCTCCGTATGACACACAAGTATGTACG
>Ga0209500_10001136_pt1 | contig 20754 bp, 19 predicted proteins | sample S_140212_EF_Meta_FD_187323 | JGI IMG/M metagenome (GOLD analysis project Ga0209500, IMG submission 187323) | Freshwater microbial communities from Lake Simoncouche, Canada to study carbon cycling - S_140212_EF_MetaG (SPAdes) (version 2) | ecosystem: Environmental > Aquatic > Freshwater > Lake ... | reverse complement strand
TTTCTTATCATCGCAACGAATCATGGCATCTTCAATCACGGCGAATAAGTTTATAGGTGATGGATCATTACTGGTTAATGTGCCAGGTGCAGGAGGTATTGCGGCGTCAGATCTTACAAGCACAACGCAGGGTTTAGGTTTATTAGGTTATCTGAGCAGTTTTAATACAATTTCATCTCTAAATATAAGTTCAGGATCTCAATATGCAGGTTTCTTATCATCGCAACGAATCATGGCATCTTCAATCACGGCAAATAAGTTTATAGGTGATGGATCATTACTGATTAATGTGCCAGGTGCAGGAGGTATTGCGGCATCAGATCTTACAAGCACAACGCAAGGTTTAGGTTTATTAGGTTATCTAAGCAGTTTTAATACAATCTCATCTCTAAATATAAGTTCAGGATCTCAATATGCAGGTTTCTTATCATCGCAACGAATCATGGCATCTTCAATCACGGCAAATAAGTTTATAGGTGACGGATCATTACTGGTTAATGTGCCAGGTGCAGGAGGTATTGCGGCATCAGATCTTACAAGCACAACGCAGGGTCTCGGTTTATTAGATTATCTGAGCAGTTTTAATACAATCTCATCTCTAAATATAAGTTCAGGATCTCAATATGCAGGTTTCTTATCATCGCAACGAATCATGGCATCTTCAATCACGGCAAATAAGTTTATAGGTGATGGATCATTACTGGTTAACGTGCCAAATCTAGGTGTTACGTATATTACCGCGGGTACAGGAATAGGAGTAAATACCAATACAGGTAATGTGACTGTAACAAATAATGGTGTTATATCGATATCACAAGGATCAGGAATCTCAATTACAGGATCGGATGGTGCTTTTACAATAACAGCAACAGGTGGTACTTCAGGAACAGTTGCAGCTGCCGATTTAGTATCTACAACGATTGGCATAAATATTATTACAATATCTAACATAACAAGCACAACAAAAGGTCTAGGTTTATTAGATTATCTAAGCAGTTTCAATACAATTTCATCTCTAAATATAAGTTCAGGATCTCAGTATACAGGTTTCTTATCGTCGCAACAAATCATGGCATCATCAATCACAGCAAATAAGTTTATAGGTGACGGATCTTTACTAGTTAATGTACCAGGTGGCGGAGGTATTTCAGCCTCAGATATTACAAGCACAACGCAGGGTCTAGGTTTATTAGGCTATCTTTCATCCTCAGCAGAACTTATTTCATCGCCGCAACTGACAAGCTCATTGGTTGGTCTCAGTAATCTTGGTTATATTTTATTACCAGATATAAGAAGTTCCCTGACTGGTCTTGGTACTCTTGGTTATCTTTCATCCTCTGCAGAACTGATTTCAACACCGCAGCTCACAAGCTCACTCATCGGTCTCGGCTCCATGCGTTATATAAGTAGTTTTGATACAATCTCAAGTGTTAATATCAGTAGCACCTCACTTTTTACAAGTACTACGAGTACGACTGAAATAACAGCGGGGCGTGTAAACTTTGGAACTCTTTACGTAAATAATACTCCAATCGTTTTTGATCAGTACGGAAATTTACAACTCTCTTTTCAAACATTGTAAATACCTTTAATAGAGAATGGGTATATCAGTTTTTACAATAACTATAACAAGTCTTGAAGTTATACCTGAATATGAAGGACCTAACCAAGCCGCATTGCGAATAAACTTTGATTACACTCCAATAAATTTTACAACATTTATTAAGAATGAAATTACAATTACTATAAAAGGTATTAATTTTATGATTGGTATAGATCCAGGGGCGAATACAACAGGTCTAGATAACGATTTAACTGCTTCAGGTGGATCTACACAGTTAGAAATACTACAACCACTTAAAACAGATACTTCTGTAAGTGCAAATGCACGTCGTGCAGCTATATTTAATAATTTTATACAGGGAGGTAATATAACTGTTAGTTTGACGTATTCAAACGCTGCTGAAAATGCAGGTCCCGTTTCTTCAGCATCAGTAACATATTATAATGTTATAGGAATAGATGCAAATAATATATTATTAAGAGATCATTTGAAAATATTCACTTTAGTTGATCTCTCAACAGATAATAAATCAGTTATTTTACCACATACTACTGTATGTAAAGGGATTATATTACATTTTAAAGTTACTGCAGTTGATAATGACGGACTCAACACATTTACAATATCACCTTATATGGATCAATATCCAGATGGTCCACCTGCAACTTCATTCTCCAATACACAAGTTGAATATACAGGTGATATAGATGGTACAAATGGTCCCATTTATTTCAATACACTAAATTCTGTTATTTCTATAATATCTGATGGATGGAATTGGACTGTTCTTAATAAATATTCGGGTGCTGCTTCTTTTAGTCAAACGGGTATTCTTCCAGAAGATAGAAAATCTGAAATCTCTGAAAAAAATGTAGTTCGATATACCTATCTAGGTCCAGAAACAGGCACTTATATTAATCTTTTACTTTACCCAATGACACAATCGTATTTAAAATATATATTCTTGAAAAATAATGATACTAATCAAGTTTCTTTTACTTTGTATTTTCCATCTGGAACATCTGTTGATAATCAAAATGGTGTTAGTGAAACCTATAACACCACTTCATTTACTTTAAATTCTGGAAAAGTGGCTGCAGTAGTTCTAACTTTTATAAATAATAGATATTATATTATTTCTGCACAAGTTATTCCAGATTATTCTCAGGCTACAGGCTTCGCTAACCCAACTGTCACAGTCACAAGAACTGTGAACTTTGTAGATACTGCAACACGTATTTATATGCCTCCTGTAACAACTTATAACTCTTCCATATGTAGAGTAGTCATTATAAAGGTAAAGACAGTAACCAATATAATAGCAGTAGCACAAGATTCTGGTGTTTTTATAATGAATGATAGTTATACAGCAATATCTATGGCTAGTTCTAGTGTATTATGGTTTATTATTAATGTGCAAAATGATACACCAGCATATTTACCTATTTGTTATTATTTACCTAGTTAAGAACTAAGAAACGCAGGTTTCTCTCTTCGCGTATACTGGAGAAGACCGCGCTCTCCCTTAGACCCTCTGTAATAAGCTCGATACGCTTCAACTGCGTCATCGCGCCGATACTCGTCATACATCGCTTGAACAAAATCTTCTTGATCAAGCGCAGTATACTCTGGAACATTCTCAAAGAGCCATTTCGCATGCGCCTCGCAGGAATGAATCTTTCCATATCTGTACGTGTATTCATCTGCCAAACCAAGCGCAAGTTCCGCCGCCCATAAGTAGTTACCTTGTGACTGACGAACCCAGACAGCGCACGGATGATGAATGTGAGCAGGGCGAAAGCCAGGCTCTAAGGGACGGCTAATGGATGTCGGTGCTGTAAGCATAGACTCAGGCACAGACAGCTTCTTCTGCTCTTCAGCAATCTTTACAGAGTAGTTGTGCTCCAAAAGCCCTGGGTATGCCCAAATCCAGTGTGCAGTGTACAGAAGTTGACAGGCTTCAAGAAGCATCTTAACTACATGTTTGTCTGCGTGCGCCTCGGCAGCCAGCCGAGGATCATAATTGAGTGCAAATAGATTCATTATTACTAGGTCTCACGACCCAACTGACTTCAATTTTACCAACCGATCAAAACACAACAGGAAACCCCTCCCTCTTCCCTAATTCTTTTGCGAAGTCTTCCAACTTCCCACGCACAATCGCCGTTGGTCTGTAAGGAAACGGGCACAAGTACACAGCATTCGACCAGGGACCTGAACGCGGATACGCCAAGTGGAGTATCATCTCGCCGCCCAGTGTTTTTAATAAGTTCTGTCCATAGCTAATCTCAGCACAGTTTACATTGAGAGCCACATGTCTTTTTTGCTCAACTGTTACAGCATCAGGATAATCGCGCTTAACTCCAAGAAGAAGTTCCTTAAAAAACGCATAATAGTCAATACGACGCCATAACGTCGCCTGATAGGTAAAAACCATATCATCATTATCTGTGAGTATCCGCCACACTTTACCAGGATTATAGAGGGGATCTTCGCTTGCAGGTCCAGGGCACGGAGTCAAACGTAAACTTGCCACGTTCCTATCCATATCTAGAATTCTACATGCTTCACTTAGCATATCGTACATAGGCTCCCTGTCCAAAATAAAATCATCTTGGAGGGGTAAAACATAGAAAATCTCGGGCGGCAACTTCCCAACTCCTGCTAGTCTCGACTCGAGAAATCCACTTTCTTCATCGGTTAATACGATGAGCTCGACACCAAATTCTTGAACTAACCGTTTACAAACTTCATGATCAGGCTTTTCCGTTGCAAGAAAAATACGCCACTTTAACTTGGGAGCATAGCGCCGAATAAGTGCAACCTGTAGAATCAAGATAGAATAATATTTCGGTGTACTATTGATCAGTATACAGCAGTCTTTCCTATGTTTATCCATACATATAGGAAAGAAATAACCGTTTAAACACCAATCACAAATAAAAGAGAGAAGAATGTATGGCAGAAATCCCAAAACCGGAAAACAAATTCGTTTGATAAAGTCAGATTCATCGATATGGAAGAATCAGAAGACACTCGTTTGGTTACATGACACTCTAGTTAAGAAGAATATGGATCGCTGGGAAACAGTCTGTGCTGGTATGAAGGATTTAAATGCCGCAAAAGCAATCAATCTGCGTGTAGACGTGATTATTCTCATAGAAAATAGTAAAGAGGAGATCCAATTTCTCAAACAAAAACATTTACACGGTCCAACGATGATTTTCTTGTCGCAGCGTATAGTCTCTATTATGGGTGACACTGTATTTACAGCCCTTCAGCTTCGCAATGTTATCTGTCTAGAGGAGATAACAGATGTATTTCCCTTTGTTGGTAAACCCTGGAATGGAAGCAAGATAGATGCGCTTCATATGGTATCGTTGATTCTTCGTGCTCATCGTTTTATCGGCGTTGACGAGTCCATATTATCACCTGAAAGAATATTCTTTACAAAGAAAGTTGGAAACGCGATCACATGTATGTCTGACGCAACCGAACCACCTGAACTTTGGTTTCTTACACAATACTATAAACCGAATAATCTTCAGAGAGAAAAAGAAATAAAGAAGTGTCTAGAACTCAATTTAGAAAGTCCAATCATTGATAAGATTATCTTGTTGAATGAAAAGAAGTATCAACTAGTTCAAAGCAGCAAACTCGAGCAGATTGTACATGGAAAGCGTCTGACATATGCCGCAGCAATAAAGTGGTTTCAGGACAATGCTCCGCCGAATACAATCTGTGTATTTGCAAACTCAGATATTTTTCTCGATGAATCGTGGTTACAAGTATGGTCAACAAATCTAGAAGACAAGTTTTTATCACTGTTGCGATATGATGTACAAAAGGATGGTAAACCGTCAGTATTATTTGGTCCGAGAGCCGATTCACAGGACACATGGGCTTTCTTGTCAGATACTCTTAAAACACGTGAATTTAATTGGAAAGATCTTGATTTTCCATTCGGTCAATCTGGCTGCGACAATGCGATCAACGTAGAAATGTTAAGAAAGAAGTTTTTAGTTGTAAATCCGTCTCTCTCACTAAAGACACATCATTTACATATAAGCGAAGTTCGTACATATGACCCTTCGAATGTAGTTGATAAGCCAATGTATTTTTATGTAGATCCAACGGGTATTCATGATATGGAGCCGCTTACAGATCTTACAAAAAATATAATAAAAACACAAGAGATGCAGTCATTTACACGGAGTATTTCATCCATATCAGAAAAGAATCTCGATATATTTTGTACAATGTTGGCGAAGCAGGAAGCATTCACTTTCGATAGATTGTCAACGAACGAATACAAACCGAAGGAAAAGCTCCAATTCTACAAGTTTGAGAATTGCTTTCACACCGCGGAAGGACTTGTTTATGACACTCGTCATATTTTTGTAGGAAAAACAGAAGGATCAAAGTTAGCATGGTCCCAGGCAAGGATTAGCCCGTTGTCTCCGTCATTCTATGTGAAGAAGACATTATCAGCGAATTTACCAGAAGAAAGTCTGAAGACACCAGAAATCTATTTGCTCAATTATATTTCCAAAATTCTTCTTTTGAAGAAGGAAGTTGGTTCGGGTGAATTCTGGATGCCGCAAAGGGAAAATTTTACAGAGGCTCTTCAGATTTTCAATTGGTCAGATACAGAAAATGTGCCTGTTCTTCCAATTGCGCCGCAGGCGCAGGCGTGGTGTAATGAAGTGTATCAGTGGGCTCCCCAAGATTCGGTACTTGTTACAAAGGAGCAGATTGATGCCCTGAGAGAAGCACTTTTTGCGCCTAATCTCGAAGATTCTAATAAAAACGCTCATTATGTAATTGTTACAGATGAATTTTGTAATGCCTCATGGGTTACAGAACTAGAACAAGAGTCTGAAGATATCAAGTTCCAGTATATTTACATAGGAAAATCAAGCACAGTCAATATTTTAGGAAAATTGCGTGGCGCCGCCGGATTAATTTTCAGAGGCGGTCCGAACACAGCTGAGAAGTGGTCTATTGCGTGGATGCTTCCCAAAGGCGCCCAAATCATTGAAATTCAGAATGAAATGGAGCAGTCTGGTGAGGCAATCCACATGGCAGGCGCATGTGGTCTCAAGTACAGTCTTATTACAATACCGAGAGGAAAGTCTGAATTCTTACAAACGGAGTCAGTCCGCCTTGTAATTGAAACACTGAAACCGCAAACGATTGATACTTCTTTACCGGTCATCTACATGCCCAGAAAATCACTAACTGGTCTCTATAGTCATAGTGGCGATTCATTCAGGGAGCTGGTTAGACTCTGGGCTGATAAAAAGTATGTGCGTATCGAGGAGCATCCGACGGCAGTTCAGATCTGGCTACACAAAATCGGTGACACTCTTTTGTATGATCGTCCGACCCTGGAGTGGTTACAGGCAGCTCCACCCGATGAACAGACATGGAAGAAGGCGCTTTTCGGAAATCCGCCACCCCAACAAGATAATAGCAGCCCATGGACATTCTGGGCACGCAGACCTGAATTGCTCGAGGAGTTTGTTAAGGATGGTCTAGGAACGCGTGGTTATAATCAGCGTAAACATCTTCTCGTATTCTATGGAAAGATTGAGAATAAGGTTCAGGAACGGCGCAGAAAAACACATGACTGGGAGTCGGCGTGTACTGATTTTATAATGCCCAAGGGCGGCGACTATAAGCTTACACATTACCAGTATTTGGAGAAGTTGGCTGATGCAAAATATGGTCTCTGTCTTGCTGGATACGGTAAAAAATGTCATAGAGAAACCGAGTGTATGGCTTTAGGAACAGTGCCCGTGGTCGCAGCAGATGTTGATATGAGCAATTACGCAAATCCGCCGATTGAGGGAATTCATTACATAAGAGTCCAGGATCCAGCGGAGGCTGACCAAAAGACAGAGGAAACAACAGAAGAGCAGTGGCTTTCCATGTCGCTTGCGTGTAGGGACTGGTGGCAAAAAAATTGTAGTGTTGAGGGGTCCTGGCTCTTGACGAAGCGCTTAACTGAAGTAATTAAGGTCTAACATCTACAGAAGAAATGTCAGCAAGTGGATTTATATTTGAAGAAGTTATGGAGGTTATGCTAAAACTTCTTCAACCGTCGTTTGAAAAAGAGGGATTTACAGTAACAATTCTCGGTGAGCAGCAGATACGTGATAAGTTTAATGAACAATCGCTGAATGGTGTGGATCATTACTTTGAACTGAAAAGTTTTGATCAGCACTACTTATTTTTAATACAGGAAAAATGGAAGATTGTCACAAATCAACGTGAAGTAAGTCAGTTCTTAGACTGCAGCGCCCGAATAAGAGCACGGCAACCTGAATTTCATGGTAGACTCTTCCGACTCTGGGTGACACGCACACCACCCTCTGAAAATGGTGCTAAAAGTTTAGAGGAGGGTGCAGCTTACGTGATCCAGTCTACAACTTCTATGACAATGCTAGCACAAAATGCAGGTCTCTTCATTTGTGAACTTATTCAGAAACGTCATTTATCTCAGGAGATGTCTCTAAAAATGCCCTCATATTTTATGTCAGATAAACCATTGGAAGCTATGACGCGCGATCTTCAAGTCAAAGAACTTCCTCCGCCAACCTTTAAAGCTTCTAAAGTAAAAATTTCAGTGCGTAAAGAGGAAGAATAAATATAAACTATTTATAATATAATATAATATGTTGGATGTTGTTATTGCTATTCTTGTAAAAGATAAAGAAGCAGTATTACCTACATTTTTTAAATGTTTATTAAGTCAGACATTTCCCAAAATAAAGACAAGACTTTACTTTCGAACTAATGATAATACTGACAGAAGTGAAGAACTGATTTCTGCATTTATAAAAGAGCACGAAGAAGAATATAAATCTGTCTTTTATAATAATGCATCTGTTTCTGAAAGTCTTAAGAAGTATAAAAATCATGAATGGAATGCAGAGCGATTTAAGATATTAGGAGAGATTCGTCAAGAGTCAATTCGATATGCTATAAAGCACAGTTGTCACTATTTTGTTATTGATGCTGATAACTTTATTTTACCATCAACATTATCTGATATGGTTGAAGTTGCTTCATTAGGAGTGATTGCGCCTATGCTTACTACACAAACCGCATATTCAAATTATCATTCATCTATTGATAAAAACGGATACCTATTAAATGATAAATTGTGTATGGAAATTCTATTGAAAAAAATAAAAGGATGCATTGAAGTTCCAGTAGTACATTGCACATATTTTATAGCAAATAATATTTTACATAAAGTATCATATGATGACAATAGTTATAGATATGAATATGTAATTTTCAGTCATACTCTCCGTAAAGAAAATATACCCCAATATATTGATAATCGCAAAGACTATGGTCGTTTAACTTTTGCTGTAACAAAAGAAGAGTTTGAACGTGATTGGGCTGTTTACAAAAGTTTTTTTCCACACATATAAAGTATAGTGTAGATAGCTAAGGAGAATGGGACAATGTTGTTCTAATCCACTAAATAAAACTGCGCTTGAGGTTATACATAATAAACGTAAATTCTACATAACCATGAAAGATATGCATTTAATAAAAACAATGGATGATTTTCTTTTACATATCAATATAACTAGAAATGAGTGGAAGAAGATGGAACTAACAGGAGAAGATTGGGAACCTCTTTTCTCGTATTCTACATTTCGTATCAAAAATTTTGTCCTTACGCGTCTCAACGGGACAAGAGAACTCGTTGAGATAAAAGCGCTATACCGTAAAAATTGATGGTACCTACACGTCAAAATTCGTACACATCAACCAAAATGACCACAGAACAAACAGACAGCACTAAGTGCCCAATTTGTATCAGTCCATACACAAGTGCAGTCAGGCAGAAGATAACCTGTGCCTTTTGCCCATCTGCTGCCTGTCGCTCGTGTACACAGCAGTTCTTGCTATCCAGTTTGGCAGAGCCAAGTTGTTACACTTGTAAGCGTGAGTGGAATCGCGAGTTCTTGGATCTTCACTTTACAATGGCATTTCGAAAGGGACCACTGAAGCTTCATCGACGCAAGGTTCTTGTTGACCGAGAGAAGTCTCTTCTGCCTTCTATGCAGATCTACGTAGAGGCGACTGTAAACAGGGACAGGGCATGGGCAGAGCTTCATCAGATTACGCAGAAGTTTAATGAAGCGCATATAGAGAAGATTCGTCTAGAGCGTGTATTCAATGCTTCACTTACAGAAGAACAATACGAAGAAAGAATGATTCCTCTTATTCCAGTTGAGGCTCGATATGCGGAATATTCCCTTCGGACGAGGATAAAGCGTGCTATGTATGAGCAGCACAGCGCATTCTTGGAGGGACGATCAACAGCCAAGATAGCACCTCGCCAGTTTATCATGAAGTGCCCTGGATCCAGTACCACGACAGCTGAACCGTGCCGCGGCTTCTTGAGTACGCAATGGAAGTGTGGTACATGCCAGCTCTTCTATTGTCACGAGTGCCATGCGCTCATAGGGAATACAAAGGAACTTCCTCATACATGCGAACCAGGAGCCAAAGCGACTGCCGCACTAATCCAGAAGGAGACAAAGCCGTGTCCTAAGTGCGGCATTCGTATTAGCAAGATTGATGGTTGTGATCAGATGTGGTGCACGAGTTGTCAGACGGCATTCTCATGGAACACTGGGCAGATCATTACGCACAGAATCCATAATCCTCATTTCTATGATTGGCAGAGGCGTAATAATAATGGCGCAGTACCGCGAGAGGTAGGTGATATTCCCTGCGGCGGCATTCCAGAGTATTATGCCATCTCACGTAATCTTACAAAGTATTCGCGTGATATGCAGTCAGCACCTCTCGACCAACGGGCTCATATGCTCCAAGTAAATCATGTTAATCTTGTCTATTACATTCATCGCTCACTAACAGATCTGACAGATGTTCGTCTAGGACAGTACCCTTTTATGCGAGTTGCGAATGTAAATCGTGATCTTGATGTTCAGTATCTGATGGGAAATGTAAGTCAGGAGAAGTGGGCGCGACTTTTGGAGCAGGGGGAGACGAAGTTCGAACGACGCAGGGAAGTCGGCATGGTTCTTCAGACCTTGTCGCATGTGGGAGCCGAGAAGATGACCGAGATTTCTAACCTCTTACAGGTGCCAGGCAACAGTAAGAGAATTATTGCGATTCTAGAGGAGCTTGAGCATCTTCGTGTATTCAGTAATGAGGCTCTAAAGAAGAGGGGAAAGCAGATGGGAATTGTGGTTCCGCAGATTAAGGAGAATGATTGGCACTGGTCAATGACGCGACGCACAGCAGTTATACAGAGAACAGTGGATGACGGATCAACGACAATCTCAGATGACGACAATGAGGTTGAAGTTCTTCCTAACACAAATGCGCCTGCACCCATCGTTTAACTTAAACTAGAAAAGACAAAGTATTTAGACAATGCGCCTCGCTTTCTGTATTTCGCTCAAAAATCGTTGTAGAAATGAAGTCGACCCAGAAGATTCGCATCAATATATCAAACCTTTTTTAGATAAAATGATTATGTCTCCTTATCCAATGAACAATTTTGAACGTAATGAAGACAAGATAATTCTTACCTTGTTTCCGAAGATGGTTCGATCACTTATAGAGCAGAAGAAGGCGACCGACGACTGGGTCTTAGTTGTCACCGATTTCGGTAGTACAGATGTAAATGTCCAAGAAATGTTAGAGAAAATAATTGGCAACACAATGCCTTTTCATGTACATACAGAAACAAATTGGAAGTTTTTTGATCGTGGTGGAGGTCTAAAGACAGCGGCAAAAATCGCCGAGGAGAAATTCCAAGCAGACTCTGTCTTTTTCTGCGACGCGGACTTGATTTTCCATGAGCGCGATGTCTTTGATGAATGTTACAGGGCGCTCGAAAACGACAAGTTCTTTTACCCGGTTTTTTTCGCATTTGCTGATACCTGGCATCTCAACGGATTCTGGCGCGACACTTCTTTCGGAAACTTTGCAGGAACTCTTAGAAACTACAAGAAAACAGCTGGATGGAAGCACAATATTAGTTGGGGCTGGGAGGATCGAGCCCTTGCAGATTCCATACCTCAAGAACAAAAGGTTAGAAAACAAGTCAATGGTTTCTGTCATCAGTGGCATCCGATGGTCTGGGAATTTCGTGTGGCAGAATACCCAGTCAAGGAGTATTTATTTAAGAAGGCGGCTGTATCTACATTACCTCAGGAACTGAATCTATGATTTACATGCTAGGGATTGCTGCCGAATTAGCCACGTCCAATGATCCAATCTGAGTTTATCTAAGTGGAACATTCTACCATGAAATAACTTTACAGTTCTATCAAGAAGTTCACGTGTTATATCAGACCAATTCTTTACAATAAGAACTGGTAAATCATAAAAAAGAGGATCCAGCCCAGAACTTTTTACAATAGGTATACAGCCGAGACAGAGAGCTTCCCAGGTTCGATGGCAATCATAGCCACCACCCATAGGTGAAAGAACAAAAGCGAACATACTTTGCCGATTCCATGCAATCGCCCTTGTTGTATACATAGAATCATAATAAACAAGATCTTTTGGAACCATTGCAACAACCTCTTTACGATCACCGCGGTCTCCAATACCCCAGGCAGCGTGATGAAAATTAGAATAACAAAGAGGATAGCGAAGGGCAGGACTTGCTGCTTCCGCAATACAGGCTTCAAGCTCTTTCTCTTGATCTAGAGGCAGACGACCAATACCCCAAGGATGTTGTTCACCTACCTTAGAAATAGTATGATAATCAAGACCAATAGGTAGATGAGTCATTTTATGATGTGTAATCAAGAGATTCTGGCAAAACCAATGTTGGAGCCGCTTATCCGCAATAAACGCACTAAATTCATCTTGTGATAAGATACCAAAAGGCATAGCATTATCCGAGTCGCCGCTAACTAAGACAAAGCGGTCTGTAATAAAAGGAAGAACTTCCATTACAAAAGTCCGAATTGCTGAATTACAGACATAGAGAACAGATCCACATTCAGTTTTTTGGAATTCTTTGAGATCAAGCAGTCTATGACTGCTTTCAGGAACCTTATTGTGAATATCCGTCGACTTAAAAAGTCCACGGCTACTAACATACTTACACTCGTTTTCCATGCTAAGATATTTCTTAGCTATATATTTAGACTGGTACAGTTGTAATTCCACCTTCACGTTTAGCAGCATCCATTGCTTCTCTGACGAGTTCTAGAGTTGGTTCGATCGATTCACCATACCGCGCTTTTAGCACGGCTGCTACCTTCATCTTTAACATATTGAGTTGGAACTCATTTGCCTTGGGATTTTCATTCTTCATAATCATTCCAACCTTTTCCATAAGTGCAGTATAGGTACCAATCCACGATCCTTCTTCAACGGGAGCGGTCCATTTTTCTCCATCGATTAAATCAAATAGAGTAGCAGTCACCTCGGGATCAATCTTAAAAAAATCCTTGTCGTTATTTGGTCGTTCACCAAACTTTCCCATAAGTTTATGAAGAGAAACGAGTTTCGAATCTATATTTACAACGGATTTAGCAAGGACAACCTTGAACGGATAGAGAAGACCCTCAGTGTACAATTCTGCAGCTCTCTCAGTCGGTGTCTTTGTTGACGTTCCAACTAAAACGTGCTCACTATATAACGGGTTAGATAAAACATAAATATAACCGGTTGACATCTACTAAGTAAAATGAATGTATTCATTTATTTTCACGCGCTCTTTTTCTAGAAATAGCTTGCCGCCTCTTTTTCTGTTTTAGACTATTTCGTCTATTTATTCTCTTTCGTTTACCTCCTTTTTTATTCTTTGTATCAATTGCGTTTAGTAAAGGAAAATAATCGGTCTGATCGGGGTCTTGAAAGAAGCCAGAGCCAAACGGATTGTTATCTTGTTTAGCAATCTGAATCCAGTATGCACCCTCATCTATCATTTTATGCCGCATATCATCTATGAGCCAGACTTTGTTAGGATCTACATCATATCCTAGAACACGATTGACTGTCGCAATGTCCTTTACCCCGGCGTTTGTTTTATTACGAAGAGGATCATTTCTAGCAATAATAAAGTCAAAGTCAAATCCGATTTCGGCTTGTATTTCATTAATAGGTTCTGAAGGATCTGAGTTATTTGTAAGAACTATAATTGAACTGACTTTCCCAGCTTTTTTGGATTTAAATGCCTCTTTTAAAACAGAAAGAGCTTTTGTATTGAGCGTATATTTTTGATCACTAGACCAGCCAATAAGAGTCTGGTCTAAATCCCAGACTAATACAAGACCATTCTTCTCCATTAAAATATGTGTATATTATATAAATGAAGGGAACGTTTAATAATAGAAGCCGTCGGAGGTGGGCGTCGCACAAGAAGAAACTACAGATTGTAAAAAAAATTGAAGCTATGTACCACCGAATACTGAGTACCCTTAAAATGAAAATGAACAACGAATTCCCTGAACTTCTAAGCGCATTTAAGTCAACCATTACAGTACCGTCATTCGTATATGTCGGCATTGGATCGTGTCCACATGCACAAACTCTTGTAGACTACACAGATAAATGGAATCAGATTCTTCCTGTTTTCGTGCGCGATATTCTAGAAATGACGAGTCTCCCTGTTCGCATTCTTCATATTGATCCGGCTTTTGAGTATCAGAGCGACAGGATTGAATTTTTAAAGGCATATTTTGAGAGCATTAGTCTACATTTGGTATATAATTCTGAGATAAGCACATGGTCAAACGATCGTATGTCAATTACAATTTGTGGAAAGGCATTTACCCATGCGGATCAGCATATTTCTTACGAAAAGTCAGATGATTGGTTTCTGGAGGAGTTGGCAACCTATTGTATTTCACAGGACACTAAACTAGTAGTACAAGAATTCTCAGGAAGGGACCTTGATCAAGTATTTAAGAGTGCATTTAATAAGACACCAACTAAAAATAAATTCAAGAATCTTATTCTCTTTGATATTACATACGGGACAGACAGTTCATGCTCAACTAACCTGTCAAATTACAAGCCGTTATATGACGTGAGAGGAAACTTCTGTAATCTAACTCTCTATACATCAGATGAACTAAAACGTTATATTGGCACAGATCCGAGGGTCGATAATTACGTGAAGCGATATTTTACAAAGATATATGAGACAATTTTGAATAATTACCACGTAGATTATCGTCGTCGGACAAGGGGTGAGACAAATCTCTTTAAGAACGAGCTTTATAATGATTATTCAGAGCCAGAATATATCATGGAGCTTTTGGAGAGAGAGTTATGTGCTCTCGTACCTATTTTCCGCAATCTTAAGGTAATTAATACAGAGAAGGAGTCGCAACTCTTCACATTATTTGAGACTTACAAAAGCTATAAAGGAAACGATATGTATAAGTGGTACAATTTGGCAAAATCCGTTATTGCGTAAATGATGCGGATAAAGAGACTTTAATAAATACGAAATAGAACCTTAGAAATGAAACACTGTATCGTAACGGGTTCAGGTGGTTTAGTTGGATCAGAATCAGTTCGTTTTTTCTTAAAGAAAGGATATACCGTGATAGGTATTGATAATGATATGCGAGCATATTTTTTTGGAACATCTACAAAGTCTGTATCTGATACTTTAGTGTCAACATTTGGAGATTCCTATTTACATTACACGATTGATATACGTAATATGAATGAGCTCGAGGCTCTTTTTTTAAAATATGCTACTACAATTGATTGTATTATTCACTGTGCAGCACAGCCTTCTCATGATTGGGCTGCCAAGGAACCATTGACAGATTTTAATATTAATGCAACTGCCACATTAAATTTATTAGAACTTACACGTAAGTACTGCGCTAAAGCCAGTTTTATTTTTATGTCAACAAACAAAGTCTATGGAGATACTCCTAATACTCTTCCTATCGTTGAACTTGAAAAGCGATATGAAGTTCCTACGTATGAAATTGACGAAACAATGTCAGTTGATCAGTGTAAGCATTCCATTTTTGGGGTAAGCAAATTATCTGCTGATATAATGGTTCAAGAATACGGTCGCTACTTTGGAATGAACACTGTTGTTTTTAGAGGCGGGTGTATTACAGGACCAAATCACCAGGGAGCTCAATTGCATGGATTTCTCTCATATTTGGTAAGGTGTATAGCAGAAGACAAGTCATACACTATTTTTGGATACAAGGGAAAGCAGGTCAGAGACAACATCCATGCATATGACCTTGTGAACGCTTTCTGGCATTATCATCAGAATCCTAAACCTGCCTCTGTCTATAATATGGGCGGCGGCAGAGAAAACGCAGTAAGTATTCTGGAGGCAATAGAAAAGATAAATACTACTCTTAACAAAAACTGGAATAATTTTGCATATCTCGACGATAACCGTTCAGGAGATCATATATGGTATATTTCTAGTCTGAAGAAGTTTCAGAAAGACTATCCTGAGTGGAAACTCAAATATTCAATTGATGATACGATAAAAGAGATCGCAAGGAATTTTTCAAAACTTACCATTACGTCAAACTTGATGGGTGGTGTTGGAAATCAGATGTTTCAGATTGCACTTGCGTATACTACTGCTAAAAACTGCAATGCGAACTTAAAATTTATAAGACAGCAGTTTGATGGATGTCGCCAGGGTTCGCATCCATCAAAATACTATACAAATTTATTTCAGAAACTGGACTTTGTTAACTCTCTAACAATCAACCACGAACTGAATGAGAGAGGATTTGTAGCGTATCCTATACAAAATGAAGTTAACTCTGTATTAAACCGTATACAGAAAAATACCAACTATACATTGTCATTTAAGGGCTATTTCCAATCAGATCATTATTTTAATGAATATTCTTCAGAGATAAAGGAATTATTTACACCTTATGGTGGCATTGTTTCTTACCTCAAGAAAAATTCAGATTTATTCACTGTTTTTCCAGAGCTTGAATCAAATAATGACTATTGTTTTATTGGTGTAAGAAGAGGAGACTATATTACACACTCAGATGTACATAACCCATGTGGAATGACATTTTATACTGGTGCAATGAGTCATATGCGAAAAGAGCGGTATTATATCTTATCAGACGATATTGAATGGTGCAAGCAGAAGTTTATAGGTGATCAATTTCGCTTCTTTGAAATAAAAGATGATTTGATACAGCTATTTGCTTCATGCCTCTTTAAAAATTATATTATATCAAATTCTACCTTTTATTGGTGGGGCAGTTTCCTATGTATTTATGACAGTCCTCGTATCATTGCTCCTGACAAGTGGTTATTTGGTAAAGATGTAACACCCGATAAGTATTATACTGTTTATCGTAAATCAATGGAAATATTAGAAAGACCGATTGAGACAACTTAAAAATGAGATACAAGTACATATAGGAAATGTTGATTGATTTTAATATTGTATATAAATTTCTAGATGAAAACGGTAAAACTCCTAAGGGTGTATTTCATGTTGGAGCACACGAATGTGAAGAGAAAGAAGCTTATAATAAAAAGGGAATTCCAGATTCTTCAATTGTATGGGTTGATGGTAACCTTGATCTTGTAAATAAAATGAAATCAAAAGGAGTACCAAATGTCTATTTTGCCTTGATCGACGAGGTAGAACGTGATGTTCAGTTTTATATAACTAATAATGGTCAGAGTAGTAGCATCTTAGAAATGGGTTCACATACTACAATGTATCCTCATATTGTTGTGACAGAAACGCGCAATCAAAGAACAACAACCATTCAAAATTTATCAATCAAGGAATCCATTGATTTTACAAAGTTTAATTTTTGGAATTTTGATATTCAGGGTGCTGAACTTCTTGCTCTAAAGGGTGCAGGCGAACTACTTAAATATGCTGATGCTCTCTATCTTGAAGTAAATACAGAAGAAGTATATAAGAAGTGTGCACAACTAAATGAAATCGATGATTTTTTAAAGGAAAGGGGTTTTGCGAGGGTAGCCTTATCCATCTATAAAAATTGGAGAGGAATTGAAGATGGATGGGGTGATGCTTTATATATGCGTATTTAAAGTTGGCTTACAAGTATTTTCAGAATGTCAGAGCGAGTTTTATTTGATATAGGTGCAAATGAAGGTAAGTATACAGATACAAATATGAAAAACTTTGATAAATGTATTCTTGTTGAAGCAAATCCAAGCTTAGCAGAAAATTTACGTGAAAAATATAGAACAAATACATCAGTATATATAGTTGAAGCAATTGCTTCAAATAAAGAAAGCGAAGTGTTTTATATATCCAATGCAAATCAAATCTCAACATCTGATCCAGAGTGGATTCAAAATAGTCGATTTTCAAATAACTATATGTGGAGACCAGTAGAAGGAATTAAGACAGTATCAGTAGATACTCTCATAGAACAATTTGGCGAACCAACTCTACTTAAGATTGATGTTGAGGGCTATGAGTACAATGTTCTACAAAGTCTTAGTAAAAAAGTGAATATGCTCTGTTTTGAATGGGCAGAGGAAAAAAAGAAAGAGATTCTCTTAAGCCTTGAATATCTTTACGCATATAACTATACGAAATTTCACGTACAGATTGAAGATAAGTATGATTATCGCGTAAATGATAATGAGTGGGTAGATTATACAACTATATACAGTACAATGAATAGCATGTGTGATGTAAATAGAAAAGATTCTTGGGGTATGATATGGGCATTTTAAGAAAAGAAAAGAATATATAGCATAATGAAATTTTTATATGTTGATACTTATGTACATCATAAGAATAGATTGGGATTTATTCTTATGTGTAAAGCAAGAAATATAGAGTGTTTAATTTCAAGGACATTTGCTGATTTTGTGAAAGACTGGGATTTAGTTTTTATACCAACCGAATATATTGAGCCTGAGCGATTTCCTAATGCGAAATCAATCATGTATGGACCGCAAAATTTTATTTTTGTCAATGGTAACTGGTCAAAAACGGCAACACCATTTCCTCCTCACTGTTTTTATAATTTGTTATCTGACTGGGTAATTGATGTACAAAATGAGTTTGGAGGATTGTCTCTGGCTACAAAGTCAATGCCCTTTGCAGTTGATACAGAATTGTTTAAACCAGCTGATGTGCCCAAAACATATGATTGTTTCGTATATTTTAAACAGCGTCATACAGATGAGCTAAAATATGTAACTTCTGTTTTAGATAAAAGGAATCTAAAATATAAGGTGATCGTCTATGGAAAATACAAGGAAGAAGATTATATAGATCTGCTACATTCATCAAAGTTTGGTATCTGGATTGGACGTCACGAGTCACAGGGGTTTGCGGTTGAAGAAGCACTCTCATGTAATGTACCCTTACTAGTATTTGATTGCATCTCGATGTTTCAAGAATATAATGAAAAGAATGAACTCTGTTACAAGAATGAGTTGGGGCGTTATTCTTTAAAAGCGACCGCAATTCCATATTGGGACGAGAGGTGTGGACTTAGTTTTACAAAAAAGGAAGAGTTTACACAAAATCTTGATAAAATGTTGGAAGATTATACGAAGTTTCAGCCGAGAAAATATGTTGAGGACGCATTGTCCCCCCTGGCATGTATAGATAGATTAATAAAAGAGATAACACCAACTTAGAGATAAATTCTAAATTAAAACTATAAAATGAAAGATTTAGTTCTCGTAACAAGTGTAATTAATACAGGTAAACTTGCCTGGTCTTATACCGAGACACGAAGCACATATTCTGCAGAGGAAAGATATAATCAATCATTACAAACGATTGATTCTATAAGAAAATACTTACCTGAGGCGAAGATACTTTTTGTAGAATGTTCAGATATACCGAACGAGTATGTAGCAACTCTAGCATCAAAGGTTGAATATTTTATCAATCAATATAATATAAGTGAAGCAAAGGCGGCATGTCTTGAAACAAATAAGAAAGGATTTGGGGAGGCAATACAGACAAAGCTTGCTATAGAGTATATTATACAGAATAACCTGAGTTTCACTCGTTTTTTTAAGATATCTGGACGGTATTTTCTAACCGATAAGTTTGTGTCAGAAAAATATAGAACAGACTGTTATACATTTAAAAAGCGCGCAGATACAGGAAATCATATTATAGCTATATCAACAGTAGTATATTCTTTTCCTATGGCATTTATTCATGATTTTTACTCGCGCATAAGTGCAGTTGTAGAGTATTATAAAACACACGGACCAAGAGGATTTGAAGAACTTCTTCCTATCATCTGTGAGCCGAGAAATGAGATTGAAATTATAGGGGCGGCAGGTTTAGTAGCAGTAAATGACGAGTATTTTACATGTTAATATTATACACTTGACTACATGTATCTGGATTTACACGCAATAAGCGCAGCCTATCCTTTTCCAAATCTTCAGGGTCTTCAGGTCTTTTTATAAAGTATGCCTTTTTATTTGTATTTATCAACGTGGTATCATCTGATAAATAAGAAATAGTTATAAAAATCCTTTTTGTACTCGGAGGTGCATTAAGAGGCGTAGGATTACCATGCCATGCTATATCTGTGTTTGTAAAAAGAACTAGGCGATTGAATATGGGTGGGATTGATATACTCTTTTCAATGAGATGGATATTCTTTGATAAACAAGATGTACCATTCCACAATTCTAGATGACATCCATGTGATTCATCGTAATCGGCGCTGAGATAAATACCTAGGGTTAAGTGCTTTTTCTTATTTAAAATAGGATGTATTCCAGCATCTACGTGAATATCGAGGCAGTCACCATTATCATACAGATGGACTCCCCAGTACTGTCTTTCAGTATCAAGTTGAAGCGGGTAGTTACATATTCTAGAAAGTTGGTCTACAAATGATTCTGATTGAAGTTCCGTAAACAGTTTATTTAAGAGAGGTGGAAAGTTATATTTATCACGAAATGTGTATTTTGACTCAAATGGATTCTGATATCTGTCAAAGTTTTCTTTAGGAATATTTAATATTTCTTTTTGAAGGTCTAGTGCAAACTGTATATCTAAGAAAGAATCTTGAACTGTATGCGGATATGGTTTATTAGAAGAATAGATTGAGGAGGGAATAGTAATAGCATTAATCATGCTATGGTTCTAGACTATATTCAGAAAGTTTCTTTAGATTTTTCAATAATTTCTATTGTAGGCAAAGGTATAATAAATT
>Ga0209500_10001134_pt1 | contig 20779 bp, 16 predicted proteins | sample S_140212_EF_Meta_FD_187323 | JGI IMG/M metagenome (GOLD analysis project Ga0209500, IMG submission 187323) | Freshwater microbial communities from Lake Simoncouche, Canada to study carbon cycling - S_140212_EF_MetaG (SPAdes) (version 2) | ecosystem: Environmental > Aquatic > Freshwater > Lake ... | reverse complement strand
CATCTTCAAGTATATGTCACCCGAAGGATACTCAAGCGAGTTCACTGGCCATGTGAATATCCACCATGAACCATCGTTTGAGCCATTCTTCAAGTTTGCTTCAGATTGCGTCAAGCAATATATCGCTCGGCTTCACTTGGACCCAAATCTATTTGAATACAATGTGGTCAAAACGTGGATGAACATTACCAAAAATCGCATGACGCCTATGCACAATCACGCGGACGCGCACATGTCATTTACCTATTATATTAACATTCCAAAAGAGTTCTCAAAGCCTATTCGTTTCTTCAACTACAATATGAGACATGAACCGTTCCCAGGTTGTATCAAGTTTAATGATCCATCAAAATGGGACGACTTCAATGCATACACATGGCAGATTGAACCACAAGAAGGCAGACTGTTTGTTTTCCCAGCAAATTTGACGCATGACACCGTAGGCCATGAAGAAGAGAAAGAACCTGGATGCTTCACTCCAGACGATCTGGATCAGATGCGCGTCTGTCTTGCGTGTGATATTCTTCTAACATATAAAAATAAAGCAGCGAAACCATTGGGTGTCCAACCTGTGAGTAACTGGAGAATTTTCTGATGGCAAAGTACACTACCATTTATAATGATCCATACCGTCGCGCTAAGATTACTTTGCCGTTTGCATTTTGGGATGGTGCATTTTCGGATGAAGAACTAAAAGCTGTTATAGAGTATTGCGATTCGTTTGGTGTAGAGCAAAGCACTCTGACTGGTACCACTGATATTGAAGAGATAAAGAAATACCGCGAATCAAAGATTAAGTTCCATGAGCGTAATCAAGACAACGGATGGATCTTTGACAAACTAAACTTCATCATTCAGTCTATCAACGAGATGTATTATGGCTTTGATTTGAATGGCTATAATGTGTTTCAGTACACCACATATGACGCTGAAGATGAAGGTCGATATGATTGGCACATGGATATGGCAATGGGCCATGAGCAACCTGGTGTGGCTGAAATTCGCAAGCTATCACTCACTCTCCTATTGGACGATGAGTTTGAGGGTGGTGAGTTCCAGATCAATGGTAGCAATGCACATGAACCTATCATTGCAGAATTGAAAAAAGGACGGGCTATTTTGTTCCCGTCCTTTATGATTCACCGTGTTACGCCAGTCACAAAAGGCAAGAGGCGATCAATCGTTGTCTGGGTAGTAGGACCAAAGTTCCAGTAACTACTTCAACACAATGTCTTTTTCATACTTATCGACAATTTTATTTATTTTATCAATTTCTTGTTGAATTTTTTCTCGTTCAAAACATCTGAGTTCATGACCAATCTTCTCAAGTAGTTTTATAAAATCAGTCGATTCACATATTTTTGGCAAAAAAATATCAAACGTCTTTACAAATTCAACTCTTTCTTTCGGTACAGAAAATCCAACAGTTGATATGAAATTAAAATCTGGAACACCAACATCTTTTCCATTAGGAATATTTGATGTTTCTAAACTGGATGATAAGATTGGTCGTAAGCCTATGATATCTTGTGGTGAAAATATGGTATAGTCGGATTCGTTTACCAATATGCTTTTTGTTATTTCATATGGTGATGTGTAATTTAAATCTTTAGATTTAAAGCCAATCGACTTTAATAAAACAACATTAAGATACGGCGTTATTGCATTTGTTGTTGTATTCCCAAAGTATACAGTTTTTCCTGAGCTAAAAAGATTTTTTAAATCATTAAACGATTTGATATTTGATTTCGGGTTAACGGCAAGATGAAAAGGTGTTCCAGAAAAAGATTGTACTTGAACAACATCACTATTTCGATTATAGGCATTTATATTTGGGCTGGTATATCTACCTAAAGTGACACCGGATATACCAGACCAAATCAGAACGTCTTCGCCGGCTCTGGCCGCAGATATAGCTCTAAGGGTAGCATTATCTCCACCAGCTCCTGGTATTGAAGTAAGCCGAAATTGAACATCATTCTGAATAATATTGAGTTGAGATATTACTTCTGTCCCTACAAGCATTCCAACACTGCCTGGGGTAAACATCGAGTAAACATTTACTTCTTTTGCCATAGCACAATTTGACAATAGTAAAAAAAATAATGCAAACATTTTATTAAACATAATAAAATTTCCTTAAAATTCTGGCTTAAATTGTCCGAGATAATAAAGTCTAGAAAATAGAGTCTTATTCAAGTTTGATTTGTTTGCTATTTTATCATATTTTTTCCATTTGTGCGATTGATAATCAGCATAAAAATCATGCGCCGTATGAGATATACCAAGAGTTTCTACCAACTTTATATCGGGACTTATTTTTGTTGGTTTAGAGCCAACAAAAATATTTGGATCCCAATCCGGATAAATGATTGTATTATACCATCTATCTAAAATAAAACCTGGTGGACATTTTATTTTTGGATCAGACAATGCGTTTTTTACCACATTTCGTATGTACATCCACTCATTATATAATTTTTTACTTTTTGCCAATTTATCAATAATTACTTGACACTGTTTTACCGGTATCATTGGAAAATCTGGTGACCAGTAAAAATCTTCGACTGTATATGGAGCACCTTCTTTTTGAAGAGATACTCCGATATTTGCGAGAGTGATATCGGAAAACAAAAAGAAAATTTTACCATCGTCGGTAATGTCAATAATGGGTTTTTCGAGGCCTCTGATAACAGCTACATTTTCTTTTGTTATAGACTGTCTTTCGTGTTTAATTAAAAGTGGTGACCAATTTTTTCCTACACCTCCTGTAACCCATCTAAGTGACCTAGGTTCATCGTTATGACCAAGATACTCATATTTTTTTCCACCTATTTGCGTGATTAAATTTTCCGACGAATCAATCAATGTAATTTTAGTGTTTGGACTATATTTTTTAATTTTATTTAACTGTGGTATAACGGCCATCTCAAATTCCATAAACTCGGTGAGATCCTCGTCATTAAGCAATATGCTACGATCCAATCTATTAATCGCTCTCTGGTGATGAACAACAACGATCTCATCTAAAAAAATATTATTTTTAAGAAAAGTTTCCAAAACTTGTGTTGAATCGCTACCTCCGGAATATCTTAAAATTAGATATCGGTATTTATCACGCAACTGTTGGGCTCGATCTCTATACAGGACCGATATGTCAAGGTGTATGGTTTTTTCCCAGTTGATGTTTGAAAAAATATGGTCGTTGTAATAGAATTGAATCTTACCGCCATAATCTTTCTTTAGTAGCATAAGATCCAATGCATCTTCTCGCATTACAAAAGTTTGGTTATCATAAACATAATAACCCAGGTGTGGGTACTTTATATCAAAAGTTAACATTTATTTGTTTTCATAAAATGGATACAGCTCGCCTGTCTTTCTATTGCGGTATGAATAGTAAAATTGAAAATTTATGTCTCTTAAATTTGACTTTGGATTCAACTCTAGCATTTTCTGTTTGATATCCACAATCGCTGTATTGTAAGCTCTTGCAAGAGCGATATTCGAAAAGTAATATTCAACAATCAATGTGGTATCGTCTTCTGTGTATCTGCGTGTCCAACCTTCGAATCCGTCAAACAATTCTGGAGCCATCTGATCTCTAAGACTCTTCGTTGCTCTAAACTCAGCGGTATTTTTTATAGTGACGCTATCTCTAGCATCAAACAAAACATCGACAGCCTTTGGTGAATTGATAGGAACATAGATGTCCGCCCAATTGCCGCCCTCAGCTTTGACAGTGATTATACTGAATGTGATTGGTGCATCTGTCATAGAATTCTCCTCGTTTGATTCTGGTCTATTTAGCATATATAAACATATGAAATTGCATAATGGATATTACACCTATAACGGAAAAATGTTTTTTGCTCGTGAGGACGCATTTGATGCGATGCTATTGAATAATGATCTCAGCGGTCAAATTTTATTCAATTACAATGATCCTATCTTCGCGAACATCAATTGGACTAAAGATCCAAAGATAAACATTTCTAGTCTATATCGTATGCGCGCTCAACAAATCCGAGATAAGTATAAGTATGTCATACTTTCGTTTTCTGGTGGTAGCGATTCAACTCAAGTTCTTCAAACTTTTTTGAATAATGACATATTCATAGACGAAATCCAAGTATCAACTTTGGACAAAATGACGCACCGATTTGATAAACAAGAATTGGCTAAAGATCGAGATTTGGGATATATCATGGAATACGAGTATGCTGTAAAACCCATGTTAAAGATCGTCAAAGAAAAATCACCAGATACCAAAATTACGATTCATGATGCTTCTGATTATCTACACGATCAGTTGTCTGAGAAGAAATTTTTTCCATTAGGAAATGATGCACGAACGAGAGTCGGTTCTCCTAGAATGTCACCTGGTGTAGGTCCATCATTCATATGGTGGTATATGTACAATACAATTAATTCAGATAAGTCAACAGACAGAGATGGTGTATGTATTGTTAGAGGCTTTGAAAAACCGTCAATTATGATTGACGATGACAACAAGATGTATTTTCATTTCTATGACCATACTATGATTTCAACGGCCGCAATCAATAAAGGTGAAGTTGTTGAAAATTATACCACTGAAGATTTTTTTTGGTCTCCAGATATGCCTTTTATTCCGGTCAAACAGTGTCATATGATTCTGAATAAGTTCAGAAGTGACAAAAAATTTCTAAACAAATATAAAGATGGATTGAAAGCTATCGACGAATTTGCTAAATTAAATTACAAACCTGTGTATTCGCCAGCAATTCATATCGAACGAATGTTGTGTGAGATTATATATCCAAATTGGAATCCTAATACGTTTGTGGCACCTAAGCCAACAAACATAAGTCCAGAGTTCAAGATATATGAGCTGGCTGTTGGAAAACACTTCGGTAATGATTTCAAAAAAGAAATCCAAAACTATAAAGAATCCAAATATGACGCAATATTAGACAAAAGACAATTTTATAGAATGATTCCATCGAAAAAATATTATGTAGGAGACATATAGAATGTGGATGCGAATTTTATCTTTCTTGCTCGGCACGTCATTTATGATAACCAGTGCGTTTGCTTTGGAAGAGCGAGTCAATATTTACACCAGATTTGCAGCTGGTGACAACACTATCATTATGGTTAACATGATGATTAAGCAGTTGAATAAGAAATATGAAGGTGTTTACGATTTTAGGGTCAACATTATTCCTGGATCAGGTGGCGAATCTGCCGACCAGAGAGCTATATTGGATGCCAATGCAGGAATAAACACACTTGTCGTAGGCAGCATTTCAAATTTTGCTATCAATCCAATTGTCTACGATTCAAAAATCAATCGCGATATCGAATTTATTCCAGTTGAGTTGGCTCATAGATTACCAAACGCAATCATGGTAAATCCAGACTCAAATATCAATACGGTCGACGATCTGGTAAAGCATATTAGAAACAAGAATAAAGCTTACAGCGGAAACACTCTGCAAGCAACTTCTCCGATTCTGTTAGACTCAATATTCAGAACTCATTATGGATTGAATAATGTTGAGAGTGTAAAATATAAAGCACCACCTGAAGTTGCGAAGAGCGTTCTTATTAATGAAGTCGATTATTCAATTTTAAATCCCATCGACACCACAGGGTTAAAGCTTTTAGCAATTTCGTTTCCTCAAAGAGATGCTTATTTTCCAAATATTCCTACGGGAATTGAATCTGGCATGCCAGATTTTAATTATGCTTCAAGCATGATGTTCTATGTGCCAAAAGCAAGTCTGAAATTTGTCGCTACTATCAGACAGGAACTCCATCAAGCATGCCTTGATAGCTATGGTATTGATATGGTAAAAACTCTTAAAATTACACCAATATGTAATAACGATGAGACATTTCTTTGGAAAGAAATTACTAGAGAAAGATTGCTAGCCCTAAAACATAAAGACTCACTCAAATAATGCTAAAAACTGTTCTTTGGTACCAAAATTATGATTAGGATCAGGCGTATGCATCCTATGCTGCCTGATACGGACAAATACTAGATCATATCCTGATCCATAATCATACGAGAATTTTGGTCTCCATGGAATGTTATAGATCCTTGATTTGAAATCTTGAACCGTTTCATTACCCATTTCTTTTACCATAGCACAACACAGTTCTGGCGTGTATGTGAAAAAGTAATGGGTATTATCATTGTGAATTAAAACGTCATTGTAGAAATCCCACTCATTAGCCCCAACATACATTTGCCCATCATTGTCATCAATGATATGTTCGCTCATAATCATAATACCACCATGGTCTTCTGCATATCGGCCGACTATAAGGCCTGGTACAGAATTGTGACCATATCCACTTAATTTTTTAAATATGTCATCAACAAAGATCGTCAATAGTTCAGACGGTGTTTTGTCGATAACTATAGGATCTATTCCGTACTCCTTGCAAGTACGAAAAGCATAAGCCGATTCATATTTGTTTATTGGCGTATTGACAATAACGGGAATTACGTTATGACCGCGTTCGACCATACGTCGAAACACGAACTCTGAATCCATACCGCCACTAAAACCAATAAACAACTTTTCTGATTTATCAGCAATTAAATCGGCAGTGTAATCTGTAGCTGCATCAAAAGACATTATATTGTATGGCTTTGTATTCAGATGCACAGAAAAATTTGTTGAATTGTTTATTAATCTTTTGGATAGATTACTTCGAAGCCAATTGTTTTCCGTTGCCATCTAAGCCTTTCCATGTACCAAATATCAAGTCCCAAATGGGAATGAACACGCCATAATTTTTGGTGGCATAATCATGGTGAATGAGATGCCACTTGCCACTGGTCAGGAATGGATAGAGATTGATGCGCTTGTTATGTTCGACCGCCTCTTGGATAAAGCCAGCCCAAATGTAGTACGCAACTAAAAGCCACCAATGACCAGTGATTGCAGATATTATAATCGTTGGAATCACTTCTGTCAACCACTGATCTATGGTGCTGTTCCAGGTATCAAAAAAGAGAAACGCATTTTTCCAATTGAGACCCTGGATTGTTTGGTCGGTTACCTGCGCGTGATGATCCATGTGAAATTTACGGACAATCGGAATCACATGGGCCGCACGGTGCGCCCAATAGACGACAAAAGTCCATAAAAGAAACACAAGGAAGTAGCTCATTTTAGATAGTATGGTTGCGAAAAGAAGCAATGCTTTCTATTTATCGCTGTATGCTTTGATATCGTTTTCATGCCTTCCAGCGTCATTCTATACATAGCACTATCGGTTTTTGACAGCATGAACATATCTCTGGCGCTGAGCGAGCTATACATGGATTTGGTCGATTCAAATTGCAGTGGCGTTCTAAGGTTATATATGATGCTATTCATACGCTTCATGCGATCCATGTAGGCAACTTCTCTTTGCCATCCATGAGGTAAAGTTTTACCCTGCATTACCATCTCAACAAATAGAGTTTCAAACCTCATGACAACGTGGGCCTGCTTTACCATGATCTTTATCACAATGTCATCTGTACCGTTGTAGAAATTGATGCGCTTGAAGTTTTCATCTTCATAGTTTGCACCATAGTCATTGACGGATAGATCATTAAATCGGACGCAGTTATCGAGGGCTTCATATCCTGGCTTATCAGAACCCATGATATAGCATGTCTTTTTGTTATTGTCTCTACCGATAAACTTCTTCAGGTCATACCAGAATAAATTATGAACACTTTTGAATGCTCCAATATGATCGGTCCATTCATTACCATATTTTTTAATGAGTGTGAAATTGTTTGGATCTGTAAAGTGTTCGGTATAGTCAGATACCGTAATCTTTGTGTTTGGCAAATTCATACTATTCAATGTTGGAAATGCATTGAGGTATATGTCGCCATTATGGTTTTCGTCGGTGCCTTTTTGTTTATCCTGAGAAAAAGCACCAACTAAAAGTATCTCGTCTATCAAAATATTATTGTAGTAGAATGTTTCCAATATGTTGGTAGAGTCGTAGCCTCCAGAATAGCATAGGATCACGTGGTCATATTGATCGCGAATCTGTTGTGCGCGTTCACGATACAACGTGTCTAGCGTCTCAGTTGGTTCTGTTTTCCAATCGACTTTTTTAAAAACGTCATCGTAAAAATAAAAAGAACAATGTCTGTTTGAAGCAACAGCCGCAGCGTGTGTTGGATAGACATTTCTATCCTCATCATAATAAAACATCATTGAATGTGTTTACCCTGCTGTTTTGTTGGTAAAATTATCCTTTGATAGCGAATTAATCAAGCTCTTAATGTCATCATCGGTTAGAACATCAGCTTTCTTAGCAAGAAGCTCCTCAGTATTTTTGATAACTGTTTTACCAAGCATTGCCTTTACATTTGTCAAAGATGTATCTATATCAGGGTCATTTACCGCTTCCATTTTACGAAGCCATGCCATTGGTGCGTTCATAAGGATAAAATCTTCAAGCACTTGCCCTTCTAGTGGTGGAATTGGCATGTCTAAAGATACATCCGTGCGGCAGCGCATAGGAGTACTGTCTGGGCGACGATTAACATCGTTTGCCACTTTTAGCATTTCTTCGGTTATTTTATCAGTCGTATATCTGACAACAAACAAATGGTCATCAGGCCATACTTCAATGATTCTGTAATGAATGTTCATCCTACTGGTCCCGTTCTAGTTCCTGTGTTAATCCAACTTGTCACATATGCATTACCAGTTACAGCATTTCCTCGCGAACCTGTAGCACCAGTCGCGCCTGTGGCTCCTGTGTCTCCAACTGCGCCTGTGGCTCCCGTATTTCCTGGTGTTCCTGTTCCTCCAACATTTCCTACAGCACCAGCATTACCTGCAGGCCCATAACCACCTGCACCGCCGCCACCTTGAACGACACCCCAACCGCCTGGTGAACCATAAGGAGGATTATAACTTGCAGCACCACCAGCTCCTATATTACCGCCGGGTCCGCCTGATCCGTAACCAGACCAACCAATAGTACCACCACCGCCACCACCAGTAGAACCACCGCCACCGCCAGCGTTTCCTGAAGTCACGCCAGGATAATAGCCTCCGCCACCTCCTCCACCATAACTACCACCACCGCCGCCGCCTCCACCGGCACCGTCCGGATCGGCCTTAGCGTTATAAGCATAACCACCTCCGCCTCCTCCACCACCGCCTCCGGTAGCTGCTCCACCACCATTGCCCGGTGAACCTCCAGCGCCTCCAGGTGCACCAGCGCCACCGGGCCCACCTGGGCCTCCTGGTCCGCCAGGGCCACCGACTCCTCCGGGCCCTCCTGTTCCACCGGTACCGCCGATAAATGATGTTGTGTTTTCAATAACCGTTATTAGACCAGTAACGGAGTCAACCTGAAATGCGATACCGCCGGTGCCACCAGCATTGCCGGTCACGCCAGTTCCACCTGTATTTCCTTTGCCGCCAGCATTGCCTTGTCCGCCGCCGTTACCTTGCGAACCGTTATTGCCCGGTGCACCGTTATTACCTGGATTAGCAGGTGAACCGCCGCCGCCTCCATTACCAGATACTTGCCAATAAGCAGGTGAGTTATAGCCTGCTGGTACACCTTTAGATGCAGGATAATAACCTGTAGCAGGAAAATAAATTGGTGATCCTGCACCGCCACCACCACCGACACCATTTGAACCTGGATTACCTGGTGTCCCAGTATTACCTGGTGTACCTGGGTTACCTGCGAGACCCGTATTGCCTGGTGTTCCTGTTGTACCAGGATTACCTGTAGCACCGGTTGTACCAGAAGTGCCTGTGCCGCCTGTTATGGTAGAAGTATTCTTCACATATACAAACGAACCAGCTTTCCAACCAGTTCCAGTCTTAAATGCTGGTGTGTTAGGTGATGATGATCCGATATTGTTATTGATAAAACATAGCAAGTTCAACGGATACGTAGGCGCAGCCGCTGTGTTATATAGGTCTACGTTATTCGTAGAGCTATCAATACTAACAACCTTAGTTGGTCTTGCCATTAAAAATGTGAACATGTGTTATCTTACATCCGGCATGAATGAACCATAGAGATATGTACCATCAGAAACGAACGAAAATACGTCATGCGCGCCCGCAGCAGAAGATAGTGGAGGCGCGACACCAGCAGTCCATTTAAAGATTGCATTCCATGTCATTGTGCGACCGCCAGTACCGTCTTGATAAATGTGCAGAATATATGTGCCAACTTTTAGATTTGTCGGTGCGCCCATTGTACGATTGCCACCAATCGTCACAGTAGCAATCTGACCAGACGCTGTGTTCCACGCTACTGTGGCCGCATCTGAAAGTGTTTGCTGTAGAATGTTTGCGGTAGAGGTACTTACTGTGCCGTTGAATGTGGAGTTACCAGAAACCGTAAGATTGTTTGAGATTGTAGCAGATTTTGCAATCGTAACTGCTCCCGATGGAGCAATACGAAATTGTTCGGTGTTATTTGTGAAAAATACGTATGGGTGATTGGAATATGTTCCTGATACGAATGTTGGTACACCAGAAATAACGTATCCTGACCATCCATATACAGTTCCATCTGTAACTGCCATTTTCACATCAGCACCAGAAGACGCAACAACAAATTTGTCTCCTGGTGAAGTTGTTCCAATACCGACTCTAAGACCCATAAGATAAGTATTACCACCAACAAACAAATTAGTTGAAACTGTCGCACGACCCGCAACACCGAACCAACCCTGTACGTTAGCAGTCTTACCTGCGCCGCCAATTGTTGAGTTGCCAGATACGTTTAGATTCGTGCCGACTGTAAGGCGACCAGACGCGGTTGTTAGACCTGTAAATGTGGAGTTGCCTGTAACGCCTAGATTGGTACCAACTACGGCTCTACCTGATGCAGTGAATAGACCCGTGACAGTTGCAGTACCTTTTGCAGTGAACGCTACGTTAGATGTCAGAGTGTTAGCATAAAGAGAAGAGTTGTTGATAGCAAACTGGCTCATACGATCCAACACTGTGTTGGTTCGTGTTCTCCACGTGTTAAATGTATCCGTAAGGGCGACGTTAGCTATCTTAGCCATCTATTATCCTATCTTGTCTAAAAGTCGCTGCATCAGCGATTTTATTTGATCTATATCAGACTTCATATTATTTATATCTGAAAGAGCAGCGTCCAATTCCTGTTGCTTATTTCTCTTGCGTCTATAAGCTTCGAGACCATCAATATCGGTACTCAGAACAGCCTGGTTAGTAACATCTCTGACTAACCCAGGCGCGTCTTTTACTTTTGCTACCTGCATTTTTTACCTCTGTAGTGCAATTGCTCTAAGTTCGTGGACTGTTGGTGGATTCGTGCTGGTATCAGCAGTCAATACGACTTTAACAGCAAAGAACTTGAATCGCACATAACGAGCTTTTGTTGAGTTGCGATATTCCACATAACCAGTTGAGTTGTTTGCACCGTACTGATTGATTGCGCGACCAGATGTGTCGGTAATAGCAGTTGTTGGGAAGTTTGGCATATTGTATGTTAGCTCAATATAATCTTCCTTATTGATGCTGCTTGAATATCTAGTTGTTCCAGTGTAACCCTGAGATGTGTCGCGGCTCATAGGAATCCAACGCGCATCTTCAAACAAATCATTATCGTCCGCACTTAGAATCTTAGCATATACCTTAACATCGGATCCCGGTGGAATGTATGCTGCTAGATACACACGAAGGTCTTCTGCATCTTGACCATCTGCGAGTGTCACGCGACGAGTGACATAACGAGTTTTAGAATTGCCGCCAGACTTTACCCAATCTTCAGATGATCCAATTTCTGCATTAGAACTAATCAGATTGCGAGTTGCGACCAATGAAATTCTGCGAAGATCAATGGCTGGTGAAGCAACAGCATTTCGGCCATCAAGAATATATTGTATTTCAGCGGACTTATTTCTAGCCATTGTTGAGCTTGAAGCTGAAGTGTTTGCTTCGGTGCTACGACTCAAAATATAATGAGGAGATGTCAATTCACTTACATCATTAATTGTGATTTCACCAAATGATGAATCGCGTGTGCTTGTGCTTGAAGCGAACTTAGAGTATGCTCCTACAGATGTGTTTGATGGTTGAATCAGATTGGTAATCAAGCTGACATTGTCCATTGATACGCTATCAATTGTTACGATACGAGCTGTGTACGCATTTGTTTGACCTGTGATGTACATACCAGGGAAGAACATACGGTTTGCACTGTTTGCTGGACCACTATTTCCATATGCTGTGTTGGCAATATGCAGTTTGGTATTTGCGTAATTAACAACATCATAATAAACTGTTCTACCAACTGGATATGTTGCAGACTTTAGCGCAGTACATGTACCAATTTGTACGCCCGTTGTTGGATTAGTGTTACGAATCGTAATTGTTTCACCACCTTTGAACGCTGCGCTAACTGAATTGCCTTTAATTCTAATTGCACTTGTACTCCAAGATGTAATCGTACCGGTTGCTCCTGATGTTTGTCCCTGCGCGTAGCAGAGAATTGAACCGGCTGTATTTACAGATTTGGTATTAGAGAATGTGCCAACTAGAAGCTGTTCACCATAAACAAGTTCACCAATCTTATTGAATGCCCCTGTTGTGTTAGCGATAGTGAAGTAGTCACGATTCTCATTCTTTAGAACCAAAGTGCCTGTAGAGCTAGAAGCAAATTTTGCGTAGTAGGCAGTGAACTTCAAATCTTCATTTTCTACCGGTACCCATGTGCGCTGATTTGCTGAAGTGAATAGGAATCCTGCAGCTGGCTGCTCAGAAACACGAGACTTTGTTGCAATATCTTTTTCACCAAGAACAGCCGTAAATGCATTGTAGTTTGGATTTGTACCTGCTGGAATAAGAACCATCGCATATTCTTTGCCGTCACCAACATAAACTGGTGATGGAAAATATACTGGCGTTACCGCAGATCCGTCATCGCTGATATTGATATCGGCCGACGGAACAACAACACGAGAGAATGGCACAACGCGAGTTGTGATGTATCCTGTAGCTGGATCCACTTCGCGCAATTCAATAATAATTGGAAGAGATGCGTCTTTGGTTGCAAAATACAGATCAAGTTTCGTTAAGTACATACCGCTTGTCTGGATTCTGTTTGTCAACAGTGCCGAAATAAGCATCGTCTGTGCGATAGGATCATCTGATCCGCCACAGCCACCACCACCACAGCCACCACCATCTGTTGGTGTTGGAGGAATAACACCAACAAGACGCTGTCCACCAACTTCATTTGTTGTTGTTTGATTGACATTTTTAATTTCTGTCAACAACTGCTGTGAAATTGTTGCTCTCTTCGTTGAAAGAGTTAGATCAGAAATACCAGCCATCAAACCCTCAGATGTATAATCTGTTTCGGCTGATGTTGTAAATTGTCCGAAAGTGATGCTGTTTGTTGCATTATCAACGAAACGCAGACGCTTGGTTCCTGTGCGGAAACGAAGTGATGAATCGCTAGGTAGACGGAATATACCGTATGCAGAACCATCAGCGCCAGTATTTAAAGTGGTTCCTTCGATAGCAGTTGGTCTTGTTGGAACACCGTTTACCTTAAGGCCAGAGTTATATTCATCGGCTGTCAATGGCGTAATGTATCTATTAACATCTACTCCGTCGAAAAATCCATAGATACGACTGCTAGACTTCATTCCAACAATCTTAAAGATAATCATGCGTGAGCGCATGAATGGTTGAATGTTTACGTCTTTAACAAAATTACCTAAAGTCTGTTTATTATTTGTTACTGTAGCTATAGTTTGACTACCAGTTCTTCCTTCAATTGTAGGTGTTGTAAAGATATTTTGCGTGATGAAATTCTGCATCACGTTTGTGGAACCGTCAGCTTGAGGTACAAGAGTTTGATCGGTATCTCTATTATTTGACGAGCTTAAAACTGGTGTACCAACAAATGTTTGTTGCCATCCATTCCACGATGTTGGCCATGCATTAGCTAACCAAATCCAGTTATCTGTGTTTAAATCAATATTGATATCAACGTCTGGTCGCTGCGTTGTGTCCATCCAATAATCACTATCAGGTGTGATTGTGATTGTGCCTCTCCACAAGAACGCTGTACCAACACAGTTACGAGTTGTCGTTGCATAAGGTTGTGTGACCAAAACATCGTGACTATATGGTAAAGTTACAAGATCACCAGGAACAGCATTAGATACAGAAACAATAGGAACTGACGCACCACTTAATGTTGAGTCCGATATAGATACAGATCCACCAGCAGTAAAATTACCAGTAGCATTTTCAACATACAGCTTTATACCATAATTGCGTCCACCAGTAATTGGTTGGAATGCCATATTTCTGATTGTTGCAGTAACCGAACCAGAAGTTATTGTTGCTCCTGCTAGATTACCAAAAACACCGTTTTCTGGACGAGTTGATACATATTCACTCGGAAGCAAATCTATGATAACAGTCTGATCTTTAGATATGCCAGCTGGTGTTACGTTTGTACGTACCACACCAGATGAGTTTGCAGTATAAGTGAGAGCAACATTGTCCAGCGTCATCAATGGACGCATTTTGCCTTTTTCGGAGTCAACAGTCCACTTCGTATCATTATCAAATGGATTGGCTACAGCATATCCTTTAAACGAATCTACAAGAATGCCATTTTTAAATCTGTCTAATCCACTTGCATCTGGAATCAATAGATCCGTGGTATTCTTTTCCAATAGATTCAAGGATGTATAATACTCTAGACGATCTATACGATCACGAATGTTACCAATATCGCGCATCGTATAACGCTCATTGCGGATCTTACGAACATTGTTAGACAAGTCCGCACGATTTACACGGCGCGCAATTTCAACTGGAAGAGAAGGATACGGAGCAAGAGATATTGTGGCTAGTGCCATCATATCTTCCGGCACTGCTGGTGCAGCAGGTCTGCTATCAGGAACACCTCTTACAATGTTAAAAATGCCAGCCTTAGTAACAGCAACAGTGTCAATGCGCTTTAAATAATAATCAGCATCGGTTGTAAAATCTTGACCAGTCGGTGGAAATTTCAAACAGCCAGTTGGATTATAGAATGTAGTAGAAGTAAGCGGATTGATTGAAATACCTGTCAATGCCGTCACGCTATTTGCGGTATCAGCAATGCGAGGACGAACATCAACACAGTCGCGAAGATCAAATGCTATACCTGATGTCGGAGAAACATACACAGGAATTTCATATGTGTACATTTTTGATGTATCAGTTCCAGCAGTTGTATCATTTACTGGATATGAATCGACTGAAAAATATCCTACACCAGACGAATGGCTGTGTGTAAAATGGTCAAATGTTACAAGCAATCTATCTCCAGAAGAGATAGACAAACTGCTTGATGATTTCTTCTTCAAGCGAGCGTGGTCGTAATAGTTGTCGCCCATACCAGTATCAAGAATAAAATCGTTTGTTACATCTGTGCCTTCAGTGGTAGTACTGAAATTTGAACTTGACTTCTTACGAACCGATACAAGTTTGAATCCATCAGACATACCAAGAGGCCATGGACCTGTGGTATTGGCTGTATATGAAGTGCCGCCTCCGGCGCCGATACGAATTTGAACCAAACGGTTACGAGCAATTACCTTAGCTGCTTCTTGTCCATCAATCTGATTAACATGAGCTACAATATTAAGTGGAACACCTGTCGTATTAAACGACTCGTTTAGATTGATTGTTGCTCCGCGCGCAGGTGAAGAAGAAATCTGAACTGTACGAGCGCCATTACCACCATATCCACCTAGATCAACAACTTGACCAGAAATGAACTTCTTATAGTATTTACCACTAACCACTCCACCTGCGGCTGTACCAAGAACACTTAATGATGTATCACTATTTACCGAACTGACAATAAGGTCACCGGCAATGCCGATGTGAAGAACGTCACCAACATTAATCTTAGTTGTAAACGCAGAACCAGCAGCTCCTGTAACTGTATTACCAGCAAGAGATATGGAAACAGAACCAACCGCAACCGTATTAGCTGCGCTTGTTACTACAGCATGAAAATCTGTACGGCGAGCAGCCGAACTTAGATATGATCCGCCACCATCAAATGTCTGATTGTCATCGCCCGTGTTTAGTGTAGCAACACCAGATGTATCGGTTGTCTGAGTAAATGTTTTGTAGAATTCAAAATCATTATTGACTACACCTGTTGCATCACGAAGCTTTTTAGTAGCGATTGTTGGCAGTCTAAAAACAGCACGATCTGAAGCGGTATCTACAGTATTGGCTGATAGGTAACGAACGTCGGCTTTACCTGGTGTATTTGCCGAATATGCAACACCCTGAACTTGGGTAAAAGATTTACCAGCAGCCATTTTAATGTCGGTTAGATACATTTTATAAAGAGCATTTGGAGCTCCTGGTGTACCACTAAGATATTCAAGACCTCTCACACGCGCGGTGCCGATAGTAGCACCTTTAGCGCCTCCTGATGGCCATGTTGTTGAATATTCAAGTCTAGTTACAGAATTCGACTGGTTGTCTTTTAGATTTACTAATGACAATCCATTGAGATCCCATTTGCCGGCTACGCAGTCAACAATTAAATAATTACCGTAATCAATAAGTGCTTTTGCAGACTGAACAGAACTATAGTCAGTGGCTTTATTGAAAGAGATGCGTGTGGATACAATATTTTCATTATCATATCCTTTGACATACGCTTTGCCAGGTTCAACAATAGCAACAAGTTTTGTAGAAAGGCCACCTTCAGAAGATGTGTATACGCCTTGGTTATTACCTACTTGTAAATGCTCTTTAATCGTTACGCCCATACCAGAAACAACATAATCGCCGGATTCATCGGCTGTACGCTGAGCAATATAGTCACGGATTTTTGAATATTGAGTGCGGTTTGATACTGATTGGACAATACCATTTTTTACCTGCATCAACTCAATGAAAGTATTTGACACGGTTGCATCAATATCTACCTTCTTCAAATCAACAACAAGCTTTAAACGATTTGCACCAGGTGCTGCGTAGTTGTAAGATCCAGATGCTGGATCCAATAGCGTTGAGTCATCTACTTCTGAGATAATTGATTCAACGATGTCAAAACCAACGCGAACGCTAGGTGTCTTATCATATTTACTTAAAACCAAAGTCTGAGCAGGAACACGAATGAAGTGGTCTTTAGCATAAACAATACCAGCATTAAAATTGGCTGCAATACCATATCCTTCAGCTGGATATTGTGCAGTTCCTACAATCGTATTTGCGACAAGGCCGCTGCCGTCTGTAGCGATAAGAATTTCGTTGTTGGTAAAATACTTTCTACCGCTGCTATTAGCTGATTGATATTTCAAAAATAATGTTTTTGTGTGTGGTGTGTTAGCTTCGGAACCATCATTACTATTTACAACCAACGCGGTAACACCGGATGTGGAACCACGGAGTGTTTTACCAATAAATGAAGATGGTGTAATTGAAACACCTGTGCTAGTTTTATCACGAAGGCGGACATAAGTATACATTACGTCAAAGTTCATTTCGAACCCACGCACCGTAGAACCTTCTCTAAAAATATGTTCAGCAAAACGATCAATCTGATTTTGTAGGATCGTTTGCATTTGAGTCAGTTCACGGGCCTGAACTGCTAGTCCTGGACGAAAAAGGATTCTGTGATAGTTCTTTGCCTCATCAAAATCATCGTAGAATGGATCTACGTTAAAGTTTGTTGAGAGCGTGACGGAATTTGCTTCTCCAGCCATGATACCTTCCGATTAAAATTTGAGTACTAGCTTAATGTTTTCTGTTTGGTCGCCAGCGCGTTCGACTTTTTCTCTATACTCAGTATATAGTATAAAGCCAGTGTTGCGCTGTAGAGCTGGTCCGATACGCGAGACTACGGTAGCAGTGACACCGGTGGTACCACCTGTAACAGTTTCGCCTGCTAAGAATGTACCACCTGTACCATTTGTCGTCTCGCGGATCACGCGCACGATGCCTTTAGTTCTTGATGCGTTTGTATTTGCAAAATACACATTTCTAGCTTTAGCACCTGTCGATAGGCCCGTAATAATCTCGTCTGCTTGAAAATCGCCACTGACGCCAGAGACAACAATTCGTGTGCATTGGTCAATGACAGATGCGTTAGCAGTTCTACCATCAGCAAGCAATGGATCACGCATTAGTCCGATGATACGGAAATCATTGTTTGATGCAAACGTGTTGGCTTCCGATCCAATTAGATTCACGTTAATCATTACGTTATAACCGCGCAACTCATCGACCGGATCTGATCCGTGACCACCGATAGGAGGAATAATTACATAAGCATTAGCACCTGATCCATACAGAGGATTATGGCCAAATGATACGTTAGCTTGCGAGTAGTCTTCACCATTTTGAATTACCGTGATTTTATTGATAAAACCACCAGCACAATTTGACACATAGGCCGATACTCTGGTTCCAACTGATCTACCACTATCACCGCGAACAATCACACGAGGAGAAATATAGTATTCGCTTGTAGTGTCTGGTATTGTGGTAAACGCATTATTTACAGTCAGAATTCTAGTTGTGCCTCTGTAATTCGTAATCGTTCTAATTTGACCAGAACCAGTTCCAGCTCTAATGAATAAAGAAGAACCTGCATATGCGCCATCAAGATTTGTAGCACTGTCTTTCAACACAAACGATGTTGCATTAGTCACAGTGAGAAAAGTATTTGAATTGCATAGATAATTGCTGCCGGTATTACTCACAAGGATGGTATGAATCGCACCATTAGCCGCATTATCCTGAACTGTCCACTGTGCGCTGCTATCTTGACTCTGTAACGTCTTAACTGGCATCCACGCAGGAGTCAAAAACTTTAGTGCTTCGCCAGCTGAAATGGTATACAGATATTTCCAACGATAACCATCGGCCGTTGATATAATTGTAGTACCAGTTCCAGTTGGCTTAACTGTTGACGGACCATACTTATTATTGTCGATGACTTTATATACGTTATTTTCATTTGTCAACACATAGTAATTGTGTTCTTGGATCGTATGACTTATATAAAGCTGTAAATTCTCTTGGTCATCCCACTCATCATAAACTGTACCTGATGTCCAATCGTAGCGCGGCACCACATGCGAAACATCTGATGGTTGAATACGCTTGACCGACATAATGTCGCGCCACTGATTGTAGTATGTTTCTTGATATGTGTCCGTTGGAGTTGGTGGATCAACTTCATTATTCCATGCAAAACTTTTTCCGATAAAGAAAAAGTAATGCGTAGGAGATGCTTCATTAAACGATTCAAAAAATTGAATCGCGTTATGAATCCTGAAATGTGAAGTAATTAATCCACCAGCCATATTAGGCGCTTGCTGTATAAGTTACGTTTACAGTGTCGCCGCTTGAAACGACCTTATCGCCACCAGTGAATAGACCTACTGAGTAAAGAATGCCAGTTGTGCCATCCTTGGTTGATACCGAGTTCAAGAACGCGCCCTTGACAGTACCAGAAGAAGTGATAGAGAAAGAAACCGCAGCCGATGTGGCCTTAGATCCAGACGATGCGGCTGACCATGATGGAGTTGGGCGCGCAGCCTGTGAATATGTTGGGTTATAGGTAGCGCCAGCTTCCAACCAACCTGTGTGTGATGACATTGTGTCACCAGCAGCCACGGCTGTGTAAGATGTGGAGCTGATTAGGCCCATGTACCAAGCAGCGGTATAAGCGGAACCAGCTAGATACTTGTCTAGGAGGTCATTCTTACCAACTGTGGTTACGAGATTTGAAAACTCATCTGACCACTTTACGTTACCAGCTTCGTCAACGCATGAGACCATATAGAAACCGGTTACGTTTACGTCTTCGTTCATACCGCCGCCACGAATAACGGAAGCGTCTGTCATAATATTTGCATCAATCTTTTCCATTTTTTTCTCCTCTGATTAATGGAATTTGTCTAAGCTATTTAGCTTACCTATTTATATATTATCCCACGCTGTAAGCAAATGTCGCGTTGGATGTGACTGGAACATAATTTGTGCGAAGTGTCAGGTAGGTATTCGAGAATATCGCATTGACTTGATATGTAGTCGTGCTGCCGCTGCCTATGGCCGCTGCAATTATAGCTGTTCCTACGCCACCAACCTGAATATTTCCTGTGTTTGCTCTAAGCGCATTGTTCGCAAACCACGGAATACCTTTTGCGATACGTACCAGGCGTGGTGTACCATTGAGTGCGTCGATAACAAATGGGTCGTAAGCTGATATTGTAGCTGAGTCGTAGAAGGATGCGATATTGTTGGCCATAGTAACCTGAACATAAGTTCCGTTGACGAGAACAATCTTGATAGCTGATGGCGCATCTGAAACTGCGGTATTTGCTGTGCCGTCTGCTGGATATGTGCCGATCGCAGTCTGTGTATGTGTGGTCGTAACAGGTTCGGTTGTTGATCCTGGATATGTGCCGATAGCAGACTGCTCATCACTGGTTGTAATACTTTCGGCAGCGGTGCCTGGGTAAATGCCGGTACCACCAAACGAATCTGTTGTCTCAACATTTGCTGTACCGAGACCAAGGAATCTGACAGTGACAGACGGATTACCATTTGCTGTAGCAACCTCTGGTCCAACAGCAACGTCCTTAGACACGAATGCGGCAAGAATTTCATTAGGATTAATCTCATTACCCAATGATGAATCGGTCGTAATCTTAGTGCCAGAAACAATTTCAGTTGCATATACTGGTTCAAGATTTCTGACATTG
>Ga0209500_10001132_pt1 | contig 20782 bp, 31 predicted proteins | sample S_140212_EF_Meta_FD_187323 | JGI IMG/M metagenome (GOLD analysis project Ga0209500, IMG submission 187323) | Freshwater microbial communities from Lake Simoncouche, Canada to study carbon cycling - S_140212_EF_MetaG (SPAdes) (version 2) | ecosystem: Environmental > Aquatic > Freshwater > Lake ... | reverse complement strand
CAATGGTAAATCTTCCATTTAATAAATCATCAATTGCATAATATGTAGATGCTAATGCAACTAAATTTATCCAAACTGAATTTAATAAGAGTGCTCCTATTTTATTTTGATATGTGTATTTTATCTCTAATACTTTGAAAATATTATATAAAGTCTGTGCTAATAACACAATTAGTTCTTTATACATTATCTTTTTTTAGTAATATAATCTACAATCATAATAACAATACAGCCTAATGCAACAACTGCAAAAGAAAAAAGCCAAGGAAATATAGTGCCCATAAAGTGTTTATTTATTTTAATAATCTAATATACAAAAAATATTTTATATTTACAAAATTAATTCCAATAATTATGATGTTTTTTAAAAAATTCAGGATTATTTCTGTTGATGTAACTCCGTATCATCAAAGATACCATATACGTTACACCTTTATTTTCAAATCTACGTGGTGATGTCCAAACTCCTTTTGTTTTATGGATATGGAAATATTTTGGATTTGATTTTGATGATATTGAATAATCTTCTGCAAACAATTCATCTTTTTTGTATCCACCTGTTTTCCAATATGCTTTTGTTTTCCACAATTGAAACCCACCAACTGCAAATGGTGAGTTTACTTTTATACTTAACCATTGGAATATATCAAAAATACGAAATACCAAATTCCATTGTTTAGCAGTTTGAAATGGTGTAGTTAGTAATTCTATTTTATTTGTTTTTAATTTTTGAAATATATCACTTAGTAAATTGTGGTTTGTGAGAAATATATCTGCATCTAAAAAAAGAATGTAAGGAGTATTGGCAAGTTTAGAACCTGCTAATCTACCTTCAGATGGATACCCACCTTTTATTATTTCAATTTTTAATTTGGATTTAAAATCGTTTATTGCTTTATATAATATACCAATAGAATATTCATCATCCGATACATCCGCAACTATAACTCTAACACCTTCTATATCTTTTTGATTATACAAAAATTGTAAGCAATCATATAAAGTATTACTTTCGTTTTTTGATGGAATAACAATTGTTAATTTATCTTTCATACATATAAGTAAAAAAACCTCACCAAAAAGATGAGGTTTTATATTATAAAATTGTTAAGTTACTTTGAGAATTTTCCTTTCTTAATCATTCTTAATAAAATACGAGAACAAGCAATATCTAATGCTTTCTTTGTAGATGTACCGATTGTAGATTGATTGAATTTAACCTCATCTACCGTTGCATCTGATAACAATGATAATTCACGAGTTGTAGTTGCTTCACCTAAACCAGATGCTCCAAATACTTCACCCGTTTCAGCATCTGTAAATCTAACTTGCAAACCTAAACGAGTTACCATTTTATTTTTAACTCCATCTTTTAAATTTACAGTTTCATCTTCTGATACTGAAAAATCATATACCTCAATCGTTACAAAATAGTGTGCTAATCTAATCTTACCTCTACCATCTAATTTATCTTGTGATATACCAGATTGAGATGCTTTGAATTGCGCCACCATCCTGTTCTTTAATTCCGTTTTATCTTCAGTAAATGTAAAACGATTGAGATTTTCAAGGTATTCCATAGATATATTAGCAACACCCAAGCCCACTTTCTTTTCTTTAAGTTCCGGATACTGTTCCAAAATTTCATCACTAATTCCACATTTTAAGATTTGTATAGGAATAGTTGGACCATCATAATCCATCAATTCACTAATGTCCACCTTCGTTTCAAATGATGCTTTGTAGTTCTCAGTTTTTGTTGTTCCTACCGTTTGCCCTACTGCAACACTGCTTAACGAACATAAACTTAATAATAGCAATAATTTTTTCATACATAATAGGTTTTTAGTTTATTATAAGTATAAAAAAAAAGGGAGAATAAATCTCCCTTTTTAAAATTACTATCCTAATTCTTCCTCTTCCTTAATCGGTTCGGGTTGGATACTATCCAAATGAGCTAGTTTATCGTTTTCTGCTTTCTTATTTACAAATTTATCAACTGATGCAATACCAAATGAACCCAATGTAATTGTTAAGAAACCATTAAAAATATACTCGTTGATAAGTAATTCTTTACCCATCCAACCAGTTACTAAATCTACAGTTATACATGCTACCATAACTGCAAATGATGCAAAACCAACAACCGATTTTTCGTTTATATTGTTGTCATCATTGAATAATTCTGAAATAAATCCCATAATTGTTTGTTTAAATTGTTAATAATTATGTAACTTATTTTAATTTATATTGTGTGGTGTTTATACGGGTACACCTTTTTCCTTTTTTTATTTTTGTTTACAATTATTGAAATGCCATCTATATGCTAAAGCAGGTTGTGCCATCATTTTACAATAAGGACACTCTATTTTTTCTTTTGCATAACTATAATTTTTTTTATTTGTTTTTGGTTTTTTTAATTTTTCAATAACATTAATCGGTCTTTTTCTTCCTGTTAATGTATTTTTTATTTTTAATTTTATTTCATCCGATTGTATTCTACCAGGCTTTCTTTTTTTATCTAAAGATAATTGATATTTTCGTATTTTTTCTTTTGTTTCTTCCTTAACAATAACACCAAAACCACCATCTCCCCCATCTGTCATATTAACTAAAGTTCCAACCTCCAAATCACGTCTGCCATATAAAGATATAAACTCTTTTTCTTTTTTACAAGCGTCTTCCCAACTTAAATTATCAAATATTATTTCAACTCTATAACCATTTTTTGCAATATTATTCCAAAACTTACTTCTATAAGATGTACCCTTATATGCACGTTTTTCAGTTTTACCTATACCAATATAAAATACATCATTTGTATCTAAACTAATATGTCTATATACTATTGCCATCTGATTTATTAGTGTTCATTTTTGCTAATAATATTTCTGGACTATCATCCTCCTCATCCATTTTAGATACCAACATTTTATCTTTATCAGTATCGGAAAACCAATAATCTATAATCTTACCATAAGAACCAATAAATGCTCCTAATAATAATAAAAGTAATTCTTTCCACTCCCCTGCAATTCTAGTATTGCTAACAATTGATGCAAATATTCCACCAACAATTAACATAAACCCACCCAATACCAACGCAGTGATATACCATCTGCGTTTCATCATTTGATTTAAGAGTTGCTTAAATCCATCTGGTTGTTGGGTTTCCATCTTATATTACCATTGTGGTTTTTCTTCCTTAAACTCATCACCTTCCTTTTTCTTAGGTTTAGGCTGTGGTTGTGCAGGTTGTGCTGCTCCTGGAACTACTTTTTCCTTAATAATTACTGTCTTACCACCTGCTGATTGTTGTTGAGCCTGTTGGTTAGAGTTTGTAATATTAATTACCGGTGCAGGTGCTGATGTTGCTGCCGCTGGTTCATCTTTTTCACCTGTTAGTTGTTTGGTTACATAACCACCAACTCCTAATGCTATTGTACTAGCAAGTCCAATTAAAATACTTTTTAATGAACCTCCTCCTGAGTTTTCTGATTCTTCTGCCATTTTTGTTTTTTAGTTTATAATTTATTAAAATCCGTAATTCCTATCTGTACTCCCTTATCATCAAATAAGGCAATTCTATAGGCAGATGATGGTAATGCTGATGTATATACTTTTAATACATTATCACCAGATTTAACATCTACCGATTCTTTAGATACTACTCTATTTGCTATGTTTAATATTTTTACAGTAAAAGTACCTGCTTTTTCTGTTTTTACATTCATCGCAACTTCATTGGTTACAAATGGTGTTTGTAATTTAATTCCATTGATTTGAGTTATTTTTAACTCTTCTGAAACTTGTACATCGGGTACAAATGATTCCTCTTTCTGGCAACTTACCAATGTTGCTGATACTAATGCTACTACTATAAGTATTTTTTTCATTTTATTTAATTATTATCGTTGTTTTACCTATTTGATTTTTAGTAACATCTTCCAATAACAAATATAAATATTGAGATTCTATTGAATTCGTATAAATCTTTTTAACATTTTCTCCTTTTTGACCAATAAATTTTTCTCTACCAATTACCTGCCCACTCTCTTTATCTATTAAAGTTAAAATATATATCCCCGTTAATGGTAAATCAAAGTAAATAGATTGTCCGTTTGTTACTTTACTTTCACCTAGTTTAAATATTTTTTCAACTGATGATATAGGTGTTGGTATATCGGTTTTATTACATCCCACTAATAAAATTAATGATATTAATATTATCTTTTTCATTTTATTTTAATGTATTTTGGTTTTTTCCAAGGGTTTAAATAATATTCTCCACTTTTCCATTTCTCAATTTTCCATTTTGCCATTTTTTCTGAATAATATATTATATTATCATCATACCACCTATCTACTCCATATTTTTTCATTGGTAAATATAATGGATATCCCGTGCCATCATACTCAACTACTCTAATTTTATAAGTAGTACAAGATGATATCATTAAAAATAAAAATAATATAAATAATATTTTTTTCATTAGTTTAAATTTACTTTTAATTGTATTCCTTTTTGATTTACTGCATCCGTTACTGAAATTGATGTTAAACCTAATATTCCGTTTATACCAATTTTTGGTACAAATATTATTTTATATTCTGTTATTTTATCCAATGTAGTTAATCCACTTGTTATCAAAGAACCTAAATTTATATAACTACCATTATCACTTCCAAAATTAGTTGCTTTTGCATTACATTCTACTTTTTCAAATTGTAACACATTATTATCATATTTTAAATGGAATTGAGTACCAACTAAACTTTGTTGTAATGGGTCTAATGTAATTGTAACTATAACTTTACCACCTATATTTTCACTTAAAATAGATGCGTTAATTACATTATTAGGTGTACTTACTATTCTATTCATCATACCCATACTATTACCAACAACCGAACTTTGTGTTGGAGAATGCGATAAATTTACATCTCCTTTCCAAAATACATTTACATCATAGTTATATGCATATGTTCTTGCTATTGGATTTAATGGTGCATATGTATCTTTTGAATTGTTGCCAAATGTACCCCAATTTAATTTTGTTACAGAATTGTAATCAGTTGTACTCATTAGTTTCATCCAGCAACTTAATGTATTACAATTATCTGTTAAATTTCTTGCACCGGTTAAATGTTGTAATAATCGGTATGTATCTTCTTCATTAAATAAATTATCACCATTCACATCCGCATTCATATATTGAATACCCGATGTAAATTCATATCCACCATCTCCACTTAAACCTTTGTTGGAAAGTTCTTTAAACGCAAGATAAACATCACTCACAGTTACTATTTGATTTGTTAGTGTTGATAAAGTTGCCGTTGGATATGATTGGAATACAAAACCCATATTTGTTTTAGTAGTATCAAAATCCGCACTCATATCCACTTTGCCCAATCCACTTAATGGCTTGGCAGTTGTTGATATATTTGTCCATATATTTGGATTTGTAAAATAAGCTATCTTACCTGAAAAAGATGTTTTATCAATTCCACTAGCAATATTAAAATTAAAGTTTGCACTTAATACTGCACCATTTGTATGTGATGTACTATTAGTATAAAACTCTGTAAATGTTTGGTCATCAGGATTAGTCCAAGTTCCATATTCAATTATATATGGGTTACTCCAATTGTTTGATAAATCATTCCATGTTGATGCACCACTCCAGTTTGTTACCGCATAATCCTCACTATGATTACTACCATTTGGTTCACCACCTGCCCAGTTGTTATATATACCTGTAATATTTCCATTTAGTTGTCCATTTGATGTTTTCATCACCGTCCCCTTTTCAGGTCCCGCATCAATTACCCACTTTCCATCAGTTACCTCATCCGTTGCTGCAAACCATATGTTAGCTTGTGGTACGTTAGAAAATATAAAAGCATTTTCAGATGCTGATGTTATTGTTACTAAATAACCCGTTTGTCCTTTAAATGTTGTAGTTAATGAAGCAGCTCTTGCTGCAGTATAAGTTGTACCAGTTGTTATTGGTTTATAAAAGTGTCCGTTTACACCATTGTAATAATATCCAGTTGGATTGATTGTTGCTGCAACTGATATTTTTATTGTACCCTTTGTTGTACTCGTATTAATTTTAAGTGATGCTAATGCCGTATTAATATTGGTCATTGTACCAGTTACCACCAAACGAGTTTTAGTACCAGTTAGTGTAAATCCACTTGCTGCAGTTAAACCTGTTGTAGTATTAAGATTAAATGTTGTACCTGTTGGAAATGTTACTAAACTGATTGATGTTAGTAAAGTTGCAGTTGGACTAAATCCACTTAACACAAATCCACTTGCATCTTGTCCGTTTGTATTTACGGAAAAAGATTTAGCAACCGGAGCAGTTACGCTTTGTCCGGTTGCTAAAAATGATAATAATAAAAATAAGATAGTAACAAATTTATTCATATTGTTATTCTACAATTAAATCAATTTTGTTTCCTTTTGCATCTACTGCATCTGATAATTCGGTATAGAATAAACCAGATGTATTTGTTAAAGGTACTTTTGGTGTAAACACTAATTTGTATGGAGTACCAGTTTTAATTCTAGCAGTTTTTAATTGGTCAATAGAACCAAATGTCAATCTACCATCTTTGTTTGTTGAGAAGTTAGTTACCGTTGAACCTGCATCAAATACAACATTATCTAAAGTTAATTTAGATTCATCATATTTCATTACAACTTGTAAACCTGCCAAATCAGCTTTTGATAAATTGGTAGTTAATACAACTTTACCGCCTTCTATTTTAGATGATACACTTAATGTTGCTTGCTCTAATACTGCATTTGCATAAGAGATAGGTGTAATAGTTCTATTCATTGTACCAACACTTCTTACTGCAATTTGAGTAGCAATTGCAGATGGTGCAGATGAATGAGAGAAATCTAAATCACCACCAAATGCGTATGCAAAATCTTCAGTTTGTTTTGCCGATGTAATGTTTACCACATAATCATTTATAGTACCACTATTAAATCCTGCTTTTTTACCAGATACAAATTTAATTGATGTTGCAGTTGATGATGGAATCATAGCATTTGCAGATACATCAATACCCATTACACTTGCAAATAAATAATATGCATCATTTTGGTCAAATATATTATCTGTTTTTGTAATATTACCAACGATGTTTTCAATTGCAGGATATTGAAAATATTGTGAATTACCATCCAATCCTACACTTGCAACTCCTAAAAATGCTTTATAAGCATCACTTACAGTTACAACATTGTTTAACCAACTTTTTTGGAATGCGGGAGTAATAATAACACCAAACTTATCACCAACTTTAAATTGAGAGAAAGTTGCTTCACCTTGCGCATTTAAATTAGATATTGCCAAAGGTACTGGATTATTTGCCCAATCAATTACATTGTTTGAATTAAGTGGCATAATTTGTACTTTTTGGTCTACAATATCCGTATGTGATGTTGGGAATACAACTCTAACAGTAAATGCAGTAGTAGCACCTTTTATCGGTTCTGGTACAGACATTTGAAGAACCTGTGAACCAATGTTTGAAATAGTAGTTCCATTGGAATTAACTGCATTTGCCATATCTAATTTATGTACATATTGATAATTTACACCATCTTTAATAATAAATTTTTGACTTGCAAGTAAACCATCAATTGCTGCATCGGTTCTTTGAACAGTTAATTGTCCAACATTCCAATCTCCATTTGCAACATATCCCCAAGGAGTTGAACTATATTGTTGGTCTAAAGCACCTACTCCAATATTAGGATTTTGATTGAATTTATAGTTATCCCAATTTGTAAAATAAGTTTGAGATGCGTTTCCTTGTGAAAATACAGTACTGTTTGGAATGTATTGTAAATGTTTGTTAGAGAATTGATATCTTAACCAAAGATATCTCGGTGTTGTATTACCTTTAATAACAGTATAATTAACTGTTAATGTATCACCAACTTTAAATGGTGGTGTTTGAACGATTGATTGATTAATAACTAATTGACCGAATGATGCAATTGATGTACAAAGGAACATCAAACCAAAAAGTAGTTTTTTCATTTTATTTTATAGTAGTTTAGTGATGAGTTGTCCGCAACCTTTTTTAAGTGCATTACTTAATGAAGTTTGGTTGAACTTACCACCACCATCTACTATGAGAGTTGACATAGAGATTTCTGATGAAGATTCTTCAACCATAACCTCTTTGTCTTTCTTGCCATCCTTATAAAGTGTTCCCTTTAAACGGATAACAACTTCAGCATTGTCTCTGTGAAATACTGAAATATTTGTTTTAGTAGTTAAAACGTCTAAATAAACAATTTCTACTTTAATCTTTTTATTTGCATTTTGAGTTAAAGAATATCCATTTTCTTGAACATACTCTTCTAATATATTTTTAACTCCAAATTCTAAATTTCTGTTACCTGCTAATTTACCAATTTTAACCTGATTTGTTACACCATCTATCCAAACTTCACTTTCTTCCATATAGAATATGTTGTTTGGGTCACTTTTGTAATTACCATCAAATTTTGTTTGGAATTCATCACGTAGTTCTCCTGCTTTTTCGGTGTTACCACTAGTATTTAAATAAATAAAATAACTTTGTGTTAAAAGAGCAACACAAATCCAAAAGGATACTAAATATATTAACCATTTAGTGAGTAAATCGCTTACATTTAATTTATTAGTCATATTATAAACTTTATCAATTATAAATATACGAAATTTTTATAAATCGGCCAAATCATTATACTTCCAAATAAACCTACCTGCTGTTTTTCGTTTACCTTTTAAAACCTTCACTATGTTATTATTTGCTATTCCAGTTTCTCTTTGAGCACTCATAATAGAATTATATTCGCATATAAATTCATTGTTTAAATTAAAACACAATATTTTTTTATGCCTAGGATGCTCATCACCCATATATTTACCCATCCTACTATTGCTAACTTTCAATCTAGCTTCAATTTGTTTCATACCATTTGAATCTCCGGTATTTTTACCAAGCATTGATTGTCTTTTCTTTTCTCTAATTTCTTTGCTTGGTGATATAAGTCCTTCTCCACCATTTGTCATATTAGCTAAAATGCCAGTTCCTAAATCACGTCTACCATATAATAAAATAAATTCTGCTTCTTTTTCACAAGCAGTTTCCCATGATAAATCATCAAACAAAATATCCACATCATATCCATTTTTAGCTATATTAGACCAATAAGAATTTCTTCTTGTTGCTTCATTTGCTCTACGATATGTGGCATCACTACCAATACCAATATAAAATGGTTCGTTTTTATCGTGTCTTATATGTCTATAAACATACGGCATTATGAAAGTAAAGTATAGTACTCACGAAAATGTTTTATCCTGTCTGCTAAACCAATTGTTCCTCCGTTTACTCTTTTTGTAATTTTTGTTACAACTGCATCTGAAGAACCTTCATCTGCTATTTTATGTAATCCGTTTTTAGAAAAGAACCAAGCTGCTGATAATAATGCGTAGTGCGATGCTACTTTATCAGGATTTATAGTCATATCTTCTCCAATTGCTTTTCCGAATGCAGTATAGTTTTCTTTTCCAGTTAATTGAATATAACCTCTACCTCTGAATTTATATCCTTCACGAGTTGCTTCAGCTCCATTACCCATTCTACCACCATATACTCTACTTGCAATCATTTCAGGTTTTCTTTCATATGCCTGTGCTAATGCAACTGTTGGAAAATACTTTTTGAATATACCCAATAAGCCTTTTGCTGAATAATTTAAGTTTTCTTGTGTTGCTTTGAATCCACCACTTTCATGTCCACATTGTGCTAAAAAATGTGCTAATCTTAATGGTGTGTTGATACCAAATTTTGCTGCCGTATCTGGAATCATTGCAATTACATTGGCAGGAATGTGTCCTTTTAATTTATCTAATTTAAGACCTGGGTATGATGGGGTTGATGTTGCAACGGGTGTTGGTACTACTGGTACAGGCGGTGGTGGTGTTGCGGGAGATGGTGCAGGAGTAGTTGGTTTTGCTATCGGCTTTGCAACTGCAGTTTCACCCATAATTTTTGCCCATGTGTTAGGACCAACTATACCATCGGCCGTTAATCCATTTTTTGTTTGCCATGCTTTTACCGCATCTTCCGTTTTAGGACCAAAATTTCCAATTGGTTCTAATCCCAATTTGGATTGTAATTTTTTTACATCTTCGTTATTATCTCCTCTTTTTAATAGCATAATTGGTTAAGTTTAGTATTTCTCTACTTTTTTATAATCTAATATAGATATTGGTTTTACAACAATTTCGTTCCAAAGATATGTTTTATCTTCTTTACATTTTTCCCAATTCCTACAAAGATTATTTTCATTATCTGGATAGGAAAAACGAAATAAATTTGCAGCTCTATTGCCACGGTCTGTAACCAAAGTCTTCGCATCAGATTGAAAAGCTGCTACCAACTTACCTTTTATTTTAACTAATACATTACTTTCAGGTCTAAAGAATTCTTTTGCCTGTGTTGTAAATGTTGATATAGAATATTGAAATCCCTGATTAATACCATCTTCAATATTTTTTAATCCTTGTTCGGATGCCCAATGTAGTGTTTCTACTTCAATATCCATACTACCATATGTTTCTTGTGTGAATTCCTTATCTAATAATATATAAGGTTCTAATGCTCCTCTTGAGTAGAAGAAAGCAATTTTATCATCATTGATATTTACAATGTATTTACCAAATTCGTCTTTTAATGCCCATACTCTATGGTTCACAAAATCTTCAATGAAATCTAATACTTGTTTTTTAGTATATTCATCGTATAATTCCGTTTCAACATATAATTGATAACCAAAGTGTTTGTTAATCAAACCTACTAAAGTTGCGTTATTATCTATAACACCACCCCTTGTATCAAATCCTTGTTTTTCCAATGCTAAAAACTCATTAGCTATCCCTTCCCATTCTGAAATTGTATGGAATAGTGCCTCTGGTTTGTAGTATCCTCTAACTGGAAACATAGGTTATTTTTTTATGGATTTAAGAATACTTCTTAATGAAAGTTCTGATAAATTTGAAGTTTTACTCATTGCCTTTTTAACAAGTTCAATGTGACCTTCTCCTGCTACTACAATTGGTATTTTACCTTTCTTTTGCAGTTCTTTTGATTTATCTAAAATATTCTCATCTCTTATTTCATTAAAAGCAACTTGAATATTATTTATTTTTGTTTCTTTATCTTTATTATCTTCTGGAAATGATAATCTATATAATGTACCTATATCCCCACTTCCTTTCCAATCATCTTCGGTTGGTGGTGTACCCGTTGGATTATCAAAACTAGATATTGGTGGTAATCCTGCTTCTTTTGCAGAATTCTGTAAAAATTGTTTACCACTATTATCCAAATAATCTTTTGGACTCATAGTGTCAGTACCCTCACCTTGACCAATCATACTTGCCCAATTACCTGCTTTAACCTGTGAATGATTAAGACCGGTTTTTTCCATTTGTCTTTTATACAATTTGGATTGGTCATTGTGAACATCTAACTCATCACCATCCCACGTATCAATACCTGCGCCAATTTGTTTAAACTTTGGTGCTGCATATTTCATTTCATCGTGAAATACAATTTCTCCATTATTACCAGTTGAACCACCTTCACCTACAAAAACAATGTCTTTCCATTTTTCTTGTGGTATTGTAGATTTTACATGATTGAGTATATCATCAACCATTTTAGTGTTTCTGTGAACTGTACCAAACACCTGCCCTCCTCCATCTAATTGGATATTTTGAATATCTTTACCGGATGTTTTTCCTTTAATAATTGCCACTTCTACTTTTTTTTTTCGGGAGATACAATTGGCGATGGTCCTCCTGCTGCTCCCGTATCTGCTGCTTTTGGTTTAATTCCCATTGCTTCTGCAAATGAGTTTGAACGTTTTACTAATGGTCTGATAGGTTCATCAATAACTCTAACTTGCATTGGTATTTGTTTATCAGGATGTGCTGCATTGAATGCTACAATTGCTGCCCATCTGTGATGTCCATCCAATACATACCCATCATTGGATACATAAATTGGTGCAGTAATCTTTTTGTATGCAGGATGATTTGGGTCTTCTAATACACCTTCCATACCCGCTACCTTAACACCAACCAATTCAGATTGAGTTGCCTTTAATCTATCAGCGGGAACATTTGTGGGTTCTGATACTTTGATACCTTTCTTATTCAACATCTCTTTAAAAAATTCTTCAGTATCCACTTCACCACTACTATCTCTCGGTAGTTTATCAGCGGGTGAACCTTTTTCAGGTGTTCCTTTAAATTGTGGCATTTCCTCTCTTGGAATACCAATGTTTCCATCACAATAAAGGTTAGTACCTGGTATGGATACTTGGCATAGATTAAAGTTAGGTGCTTGCTCTCCTTTTTCTTTTGCTTGCTTACCCAATTCTGCCAACTTATCTATAATAGTAGATATTTGTTGTCTTTCAATCGGAGTTACTGCGGATAGTGGCTTTCTATCAAAATTAGCATTAGGCATTAAATCCTTTAGCATTGGTATCTCCGATTTTTTTGTATAAGATTTTGGAGTTTCGGCAGATGATGCAAAATCACTACCACCCAATTTTTGACCCGTTTTAGTAGGTGCAGTATTTTGTGGTTTTTGAGGAGATGATGGTTCTGATTTTGGTAATTGTCCACCATTCTTTGCCTTTGCCTGTTGGATTTCAGCAGGTGATGGTTTAACATGTTTACTTGGGTCCATCTTCTGAACCACATAAACATTACCCGTTTGTTTGTTTTTTACAACCTCTCCCTCTCTAAGTAGTGATTTTAATCGTATCATTATCTCCCTTGCCCTTTGTATTTTTTTGGTTTTTCTTCGTATTTAGAAAACGATTTTTTTGCTTTACCTTTACTTTTTTTTCCAAAAGTAATTTTTCTACTTTCGCCCGTTCCTTTTGCTTTTGCCATTTTGTTACAATTTATAAGTAAAAATTATAACATAACCGATTGATACTCTTAAATACTATTTTTTCTTAAAAGATTTTGCTTTAGCTTTAACAACTTCAACTTCTTTTTTTACATCTTCTACCAATGATGCTCCATCAGTTGCAATATCTTTTGCTGATTCAAATGCAATTGTTGCTGAAACAATATCTTTGTTTTTAATAGCAGTTTCAATTTTTTCTTCTACTACTTCAGCTTTATCAACTACTTTTTTAGCTTTATCTTCAAATTCATCCACTTTTTTAAGTGCTGATTTTACATCTTTTTTAACTGCATCTGATATAAAATCACTAGTCTCTACAAATTCTCCTACCTTTTTTTCAATTTGGTCTGCTTTAGCAAACAGGTTTTTGATAAAATCAAATATTTTTTTCATTGGTTTTAATTGGTTTTAAGTTGTTTGTTATAAATATATAAAAAAATTCTAATCTTCTCCATATAAAGAAAATCTTTTAACAGGTATTTCAACTTCCTCTTCTCTTATGATTTCTACAGTACCTTTTCTTGCTTCAATATAAAAATTAGTGTCTCCATTTTGTTGATACCAAGCTTCTAAAGAATCAGTAAGAGATGGATAAATGCTTTTGGTTGAACCATCGGCAAATACCCATCTATCTCCTGGTGGAACTCTTTTAAGAACTAATACTTTTTCTTCTTTAAGTTCTTTTTCCATATTAAAATACTTCTAAAATTTTTGTATCTGAAACTTTAACTACTTCGTACTCTAATTGTACCGCTTCATCTACAAACTTTTGAACTAATTTAGCTTCTGCTTCCGTAACAGATAATGCATCTACTAAATACTGCTCTCTTTGTTTTTTGATTTTGCCTTTTGCATCTTCAACTTCTACTGCTACTGTAACTGCGTAATACTTTGCCATAACTGTTTGTTTTTTATTGTTTGTTTAAATTTTACATTCCAAATCCACCTTGTGGTAATTGAGGTTTTTCATCCTCTTTTTTAGTTGCTACTATACACTCCGTTGTCAATAGTAATGATGCAATTGATGCTGCATTTTGTAATGCTAAACGAGTTACTTTGGTTGGGTCAATAATACCTGCTACTACTAAATCTTCATATACTTCGGTTCTAGCATTGTATCCCATATTACCACTACTTTTTCTAACTTCGTTAATTATAACTTCTGCTGAACCTCCTCCATTTTGAACAATAGTTTTTAAAGGTGCTTCAATTGCGGTTGATACGATTAAGATGCCCGTATAATAATCATCAATTTTAGAATAATCCATATTTGCTAATGCGGATTTTGCTCTAATTAAAGCAGTTCCACCACCTGGAATAATACCCTCTGCTACTGCTGCTCTGGTTGCGTGTAGTGCATCATCTACTCTATCCTTCTTTTCTTTCATCTCTACTTCCGTAGTTGCTCCAATGTAAAGGATTGCTACACCACCTGCCAATTTAGATAAACGTTCTTGCAGTTTCTCTTTATCATAATCTGATGTTGATTTTTCAATCTGATTTTTAATTAACTCAATTCTTGTTTTAATATCTTCAGATTTACCATCACCATTAATAATTGTAGTTGTATCTTTATCAATTACAATCTTTTCAGCTCTACCCAATTGATTCAAAGTTACTTTTTCTAAACTCAATCCAAGCTCATCTGTAATCAATGTACCACCTGTGATTGTTGCAATATCTTGTAAGATTTCTTTTCTTCTATCACCAAATGCAGGTGCTTTAACTGCTGCAATTTTAAGAGTACCTCTCATTTTATTTACAATAAGAGTTGCTAATGCCTCACCATCCAAATCTTCTGAAATGATTAATAGGGATTTACCGGTTTGTGCAATTGCCTCTAACAATGGTAGAATTTCTTTCATTGCAGAAATACGTTTGTCATAAATCAACACATATGGTGATTCCAATTCTGCTTCCATTGATTCTTGATTGGTTACAAAATAAGGTGATAGATACCCCTTATCAAACTGCATACCTTCTACAGTTTTAACTGATGTTTCAGTTCCTTTTGCTTCTTCTACTGTAATGATACCATCCTTACCAACCTTCTCCATTGCTTCTGCAATCATTGCTCCAATAGATGAATCGTTATTAGCGGAAATGGTAGCAATTTGTTCAATTTCTTTTGATGTATTGATTGGTTTTGCAATCTTTTCTAACTCACCAACAACAATACGAACTGCATCATCAATACCTCTCTTTAAATCCATTGGGTTTGCTCCGGCAGTTACATTCTTCACACCTAATGAGAAAATCTCTTGTGCAAGAACTGTTGCAGTTGTAGTACCATCTCCTGCTTGGTCAGCGGTTTTAGAAGCAACTTCTTTTACCAACTGTGCTCCTATGTTTTCAATTGGGTCTTCCAACTCAATTTCTTTTGCAACCGATACACCATCTTTTGTAATGTGGGGAACACCAAATTGTTTTTGTAGAATTACGTTTCTACCTTTTGGACCAAGTGTAACCTTTACGGCATTTGCCAACTTGTCCACCCCTTCTTTCAATCCACTTCTGACTTCTGTGTCAAACTTAATAATTTTTGCCATATAACTTATTTAATTTTGTTTCCACAAAGATAATACTTTTTTTTTAATTTTCCAAGCTATCTTCCTCTTTTTTGTTTTATTTCTATTTGTTTTAAATACTCCTGATTCCATTTATGTTCTACTGATATAGGACCATTTGTAAATTTACTCAAATCGTATTTCCATATAGAAGTACATTCTGCAGTTTTATAAACTTTTTCAAATTTTATTTTGTTTTCCATTTATTCTTCTGTATTTAAATTGTTTAATATATCATCATTTTCAGGTATTCCACCATTATCTGCATACCAATTTTTAACATTTCTATCTCCTACCAATAAAAAGAAACAATTATAACAAAGAGGTCTGATATTATCCAATACTCTGTTATTTAAATTACCATCTAAAAAATCAATTAAAAGAGGCATTCTACCATCTGTTAATCTTTCTTCACCAAAACCACAACTACTACATATTTTTGGTACATATCCACTTGCAAATAGTTTATTTTTAAATTTGTGTAATGGGTATTTTAAATGTTTTCCATTAATCAAATCTTCTATATTATATTTAATGTTTCTGATTCCAACATTTCTTTGAATACCTACACCAAATGGATTTTTAAGGTCTTCAAAAATACCATACAATTTGGCATATTTCTTATATGTGTTATAAGATACACCCAATGTTCTTGCTGCTTCAAATGCTGATTTTGATTTTTCTTGTGCTGCTTTGATTTGCGATTCTAATAGGGGTTTAGCACCCAACCCTCTTTTTGTGGTATTTGCCTTAACTTCAATGTTAGGAAAAAAACCATCTTCTTTTTCTTTTTCGTTTTCCATACTAATAACTAATTGTTTTTATTAATAAGTATATCAAACTAAAATTTTTATTAATTTTGCAAAAGTATTATCTAATACATCGGATGTATCCAAATCTACATAAAATTCTAAAGGTGGTTGATAATCTAATGCAAATAACTTTTCTTTACCTCTCATTTTTTTAGTATGACAATATATTTCTTGTACTTTGCATTCGGATTTAAATTGTTCTCTTAATTCTATGTATGGTGATACCATTGATATTACAACATCACTACCACAATTATCTAAATATTTCGCAATATCAAATGCTTTTTGGATATTTTTTTCTTTACCAATTGTGGTATAATCCGTATTTGGAAATAATTCTATTAATCGTTCTTCATCAATGTGAAAAACATCTTTTCTCCAATTTTTTTTATCAGTTTGTAACCAAAATTGTAACTTTTTTGCCAAAGTAGTTTTACCACTACCCGGTTGACCTGTGAACAAAAATATCATAACTTATTGGGTAATAAAGATTTTAATTTATTTATATTTTCTTGATTTGGTGCATTGGGTATATTATGCTGAACTTGTCTTACTTGCATCTTAACATTTGGATATTTCTTTTCCAATGCTTTAACTGCTTGTACGTTTTTTTGAGAATCATCTATAAAGAATACATCGTTGTAACCTTCTTTTATTTTTTGTTCTATCCAATCTGCTTTATCCTGTGGGTCAGCACTATTCAATGCAACAACATATATATCTCTTAAACCAATATCTGATAAATAATCTTTAATTGGTTTATACGAACCTCTTGCGGTTAATATTACTATTGCCCTTTCACCTTCTGCTTTTACAAGCTTTCTTAGTAAATCGGTAACACCTTTAATTTCTTGTGGTTGCTTTACTTGCTCAAAATCTGAAAAATCAAACTTATCACCTTTCTTTGGTTCATATACTGCATATTCACCAGGAGTTAATGTTGATTTTTTGCCATCTTTGTGTGTGATATATATATTTGATTTTGTCTGAACCAATGTATCATCAAAATCAAATACTCGTAACTTTTTTCCCATAACCTCTTTAACTTGCCCAAATGCGGTTACCATAGGATTTCCATAAACCTTACCAAACTCTACTTTTCTACCGTTCCAAATACCAGATGTTGGTTTAGCCATTTAATATTTTTTTATTCCCTTCTTTTGAAAGTTTTTCATTTTCTTTTGTAAGGAATTCAACTTTAACAGTTAGTGCAGCAACTTGTTTTGTTAAGTCTAATATCATAGACCTTAAATCATCTTTTTCTTTTCCTGCCTGAGTCAATAATGCTTCCAATTTAGATATTCTATCTTTACAATCGTGTCTAATAAAATCTTCATCCCTATCCTTATGCTCTGCTCTTTTTTCGTAGAATCTCCAAGCAGATGTTCCACCAAATACAGTTACTGCAGTAATCAATACCGAATATATGTTATTATCCATAGTTAGTCCATTATACCGACTGCAATATCACCGACTACAAAATCAGGGCTAGTTGCATATCTTTTGTTAATAATTGCTACTTTATTGTTTGGGGTTGGTTGTACAATGTAAATTGCTAACGGTTCTGTTGCAAATGTATATCTTAAACCTGCACTCTTTAATTGAGCACCTACATTCATAAATGATGATGCTGCTTCAACTGCCGATTTAATAGTATCCATTTCTTTTGAAGATACACCCTCTTTCAATGGTTCTTTTACACCATCTTTGCCATCCATTGAATCATGAACTGAATTTAATTGGTCTACTGCTAATGTAATTTGAGAATACATCCAAGATGATAATTCTTGTCCTTCTTCCATTCTTTGCAAAATCATATTAGCATAATCCCCTATTCGTTCCAAATCACCCATTGCCATATTTTTTAAACCCATAAGAGTTTCTTCTGGAGATGATTCATCATTTTCATTCATTTTGTGTTTCAACAATTCTGTCATTTTGTTGAATACCTGCTCTCCACCATCTTCCCCTAAACGATATGCTCCACCCAATTTCTCATATATTTTAATTTTATGAGACATTGGAATGTTTTTTTCATTTACTGCTTTCCACGCTTTAGGATTGGTTACTTGAAATTTCATATTATTATTGATTGTATATATGGATATAAATATAAAATTATTTATTCTTCATCAAATTTTCTAATCCAATTTGAAACATTTGTTCATTATATCTTTTAAACTCTTCTCTTTTATCTATAAATTGTATTCTTCCTTTATAAGTAGTTGTTCTATCAAAGTAGTTTTCACAAACAACAACATTTTTTATTTTGAATTGTTTCATTATAGGGTCTTGCAATATTTCAGCACCCCACATTAGGTATGTATCATCTAATCCATAATGACCATAGTTTTCTGGGAATGGTATCTTTTTCATCAATTCCTTTGAAATCAATGCAAACCACCCACCACCAAATTTCATATATGGTTGACCTATAACATTATTACGAACCTCTTCTAATGTTGGTTCATCGTAAATAGTAGCATCAATATGTGGATTGTTGGTTGCTTGATATCCAATTGGTTTATTTATAAATCTTTCATTAACTAAACAATCCCAAGTTGAATCCCATTGTCTTACAATTTCAGGAATAGATACAAACTTATCAATTCCAGCACCTTCTATTATTTCTATTGAGTTGATTGAATGTGCCAATGTTTGTGGTTCAAATATAATATCAGTATCTAACCACAAATAATATTTTGAATCAGAATAACCGGATAATCTTCTCATAGAAGTACATCCATTTATAGTAGTTGTTGTTTCAAATACTACTTCTCCTGCCCAATTTGTTAATGGTTTTAATTTTAAAAATTCCTCCGTACATTCTTCAACTGTAACATCGCTTTTATTCCAATCAATTATTTCATCTGAAACACACATAACAATATTAAATTTAATATTATTACATTGCTTTTTTGTTAAATAATCTTTTCCAATATTTAATCTATTTAAAGATTTTTCTAAATCCTCAATATCTGTTGGTGATATCCAAATTACAATTTCTATCATATCAATTCATTTACTTTAGCCATTCTACCAAATACGCTTATTGTGTTTTGACCTACCAATGGTAAGTTATCAGTTAATAAAAGCAATTGTTCTTTATCAATTAAATATTTAAATTCATCTTTAATTTCAACAGGTTCTCCGTTTTTAATTTTGTTTTTGATGTAATTAATAAAAGTATTTGGATTACTTCCCCAACTAATATTACCTATTCTTATAATATTGTAATTTTTAAAATTGGATTTTACAAGTAGTTCCATTTTTCTTTTATGTGCAAGATATTGATTACCAATTTTACTCATATCATCCAATGTAATAGAACTGAAATAAAATAAACATTTTGTTTTATCTTGCTTATCTAACAATTCAATTTCACGCCAAAATTCTGATTCATTTGTTTCGGTACTTTTAGAAACACCGGATGCGAAAAAGATTGCTCCTTCTCTATCATTTAAAATAGATGCTATATCTCCTCTGCCTACAATCATTATTTGTATAAGTTTTTAATTTCCATTTTAACCAATGGGTCTCTATCGTATTGGTGTACTATTGTAAACTCCTCTCTTTTTTGATTATAAAACTTACCATCGTTATATGTTGGAGTTGGTTCTAATAATGGAATTTCATTTTGTTTAATCCAAACAGTTCCTAATTGAGTTGCAAATCCTTCTTCTTGTGTTACAAACTGTACGGATTTTTTAAAATGTTCTAAATGAATTAAAACATTATATGCAGCTTGGTCTGAAAGTTGTTCTGGATTTGCAGTTGTTTTACTCCATCTATAAATTTCAATAAATAAATCTCTAATTGAGTTTTTCTTACCAACAATAGTTCCTGCACAATAACTGATATTATCTTTTGTAAACAACTCCCACTCCATAGGAAATGTAGTTCCACTATTGATACAAGTCCAGGGTTCACTTTTCATTATCATAGATTCTGAAAATGCTAATATATCACCCTTCATATATTTACTCAACCATTCGGTTGGGTCTTTTTGAAATACAACATCTTTTACATCTGTCCAAATTATTACATCAGTTTCATATTGATGTAGAAGTGCGTACATATCTCTAAATCTTTGTAAGATAATATGTTCATTCAATTCACCTTGTGCAAGTAACCATCCTTCGTTTGTAAGGTACTCAATTACATCTTGTGATACATCGTATACCAACATTAATTTTTCACCCTTAAAACCACTTTTTTTGATTGATTCAACATATGGTTTAATATCTTCTACTCCGTATTTGGTTATACAACCTGCTATTGTGTATTTCATTATAACTGTTTAATTTCTTCCATATCTTTTAAATAATCAACTATCTCATAATCTTTCCAATGAGTATATGTTGGGTATAAATCAGGTCTTTC
>Ga0209500_10001131_pt1 | contig 20795 bp, 28 predicted proteins | sample S_140212_EF_Meta_FD_187323 | JGI IMG/M metagenome (GOLD analysis project Ga0209500, IMG submission 187323) | Freshwater microbial communities from Lake Simoncouche, Canada to study carbon cycling - S_140212_EF_MetaG (SPAdes) (version 2) | ecosystem: Environmental > Aquatic > Freshwater > Lake ... | reverse complement strand
TAAAGAAGGTCCAAACCATATTTTAGGTGCTATTACATGTTTACTATTTGATAACCATGCTCCCCACCAACTAAAAGAACTATTAGCAATAATATGATAATTACATAAAGTCATTAAACACATATCAAAATCTGATGCATTTCCTTCAGAAATATAAAATTTATCTCCATCAAACAAATGTTGTTTAGATACCCATTCAACATCATCTGAAAAAATAATTACTGGCAAATCTGGCAATTTTTTTAATGCCTCTTCATAATATTCAATAGGAGGAGTTGGATGAAATGATTCAAGATTTAAATAATCACCACGCCTAATATGTAAAGAAATAACTTCACCATTAATGGTTTCTTTTATAAATTCTTTACATGCAGTTACTATTTCAAGATTGAATAAAAAATCTTTTTTAATATCTTCTTTTATATTTTCAAAATATTTTTCTGATTGAAAATATCCATAAAGGTCTACATTATCTTCACAAGTATTAAAAAGATTTTTATCAAAATGAAATCCATATTCTTTAACCATTTTGTTTGGTTCTAAGAATTTATTATACTTACTCAAATCAAAAACAGTATGAATATTTGTATCTGATTTTTTTACATTTGGATCATTAACCCCAAAAGAATATTCTGGTGGAATGCAAAAATTAAATCCTCTATTCGCAGCAATACCTCTTAAAGAGGCATACTGAAACATTTGATTACCAAGTCTTCCTAAATTTCCTAATTGATTAAATGAGATCATTTTAAATAATTAATGTAAATAAAATCTTCAAGAACTTCTAGTTCTTTAACTTTTTTTAAATTTTCTACAATTGCATCAAGTTTACTTTGATAAATTTCTTCCGAAACATCAAACTCTTCGCTTAGTTTAATGATTCCATCTTTGTTAAAATATTCTCCAATATCAGGAGATCCCAAATAAACAGGGATAGTACCAGTAGCAAAACAATCCAAAATCTTCTCTGTGTAATATGATTCATAAACTCCATTTTCAATTACAACAGAGAACATGTAATCACAAAGACCATCTTCCTTATTGTCAATAGGATTAATTCCTCTACCATAAACATCAACCTGATCACCAAATCTTTCTAACCAATTAAGTCTGGTTTTTTGTCCTTCTGTAAATGCTTTATTAGATGAAATCATAGAAATCATCTTTGTCTTTTCATAGATTTTAGGTTGTTTAATCCAAAATCCTTGAGCAGGACACCACTTAAATCTATTATCAAGACTAAGAAGTTCTTTGTTGTGAGTAAAAATATATTTAAATACTTTAAAATATTCTTCTACATTTGCTGCAATCTCTTCTGCAATCCCAGGAACTACAAACTTAGATTCAAGTAGCCAACCATATTTAATTCCATCTAATCCATCAGTAAATGCTTGATTAATATTAGCATCAACATATACTGTGTCATCAGCAGATAAATCAAATACCCACTCTACATATTGTGATTCTTTACCATGCACAGAATATCCTTTATTACCACCAGTCAGATGTGTAAAAGAATTTCCAATTAAATTAATTTTATGTTTCATATTAGTTTTTTAGATTTAAATTTTTCTAAAATTATTGGCATTGCTCTTTGTGAAAGATGCATATGTGATCCTTCCCAATCATCTAATAATTCTTCTTTTGTGGTTTCATCTTCATTTAACATATCATAGAAAATAGTAATAAATTTTAAACCTTCTTTAATACATGCATATTCAAGAGCAATATTAAATGCAAATGTTACCATGTTTCTTTCTCTGTTAGTACCAAAAGAAGGACCACCAGTATATGGTTTACTCTCATTCCAAGAAGATATTGGACCCCAAACAATAAGTTGTACCCCATATTTTTTATAATAACTGAGAGCATTAATATATCTGTCTACACATTCTACCACAAGTTCATTTATAGGTCTATCTTGTTCATTTGCTTGCTTAATTAAATGAGCTCTGATGTCAACTTCACCAAAACAAAACATCAACTTATCAGTGGATTCCAATTCTAATGAATCAATTAAAGATTCAATAATAGGTTGTTTATTGTTAAGTTGGTACGCTGTAGCAGGTCCAATTCTATAACTTTTAAATTCAGGTAAAAGGTTTGATGCTGGTTCTGGCCAGCAAGGTTGCATTGCTTCCTCACCACTGAATACTGCTGAATGACTATCTCCAATGCAATGAATCATGTTAATTTACCAAGGATACTATCTACAAATTCTAATTCATAAGTATTTCCATTTTCCATACCTATATTCCAAATATTTTTATTACCATACATTGTATTATAAATGGTATGAATACCAAATCCATTTTCAATATAAAGAAATTTTTTATTATACTTTTCCTTATACAAGTTTAATTGTATTTCATCAAATGAATCATGAGCACCAATATCTAATAACTTTCTCCAATCTTCAGTTTTAATTATGAAAGTGCTTGTTGTATAATAGGGTTCTGTAAATTCTTTAATATTGTAATCATGTTTTGATATCAATTTTTTAAAGTTTTCTACAATATAATTATTTAATAATAACTGAGCATTAGCACAAATTCTAATGGGATGTATTCCCTTCAAGTATGTATTCAATTTAGAAACACCTTCAAAAAATGCATTTGAATTCCAAATATTAGCATTAATTGTATGTACATTAAGTGGAGAATAATCTGCACCCCACAATCCCACTGGCATTTTTTGATTTAAATAAGATTCATATATTTTTTTTCTCACTTCCTCATCATCAATAAAAGATTCTACAAATCTATCAGTATGTGGAATTCCATTTGAAAGCACTGGAGTGAGGATAAAATTATCTTCATCATCCAATATATCTATATTTTCTATGATATAATCCCAAACATAATTACTAATAAAACAATCTTCATCTAGTTTAACAGAATACTTATTTGTTTCTTCCAATGCAACATTAATTTTTTGCATATAGTTTAATTCTACATCTGGAAATGTATGAACTTCAAACTCAATTCCATCTATATCATTTTCCCAATTGTAGTTTTTAGTAGAAAGAATATTAAGTTTAATTTTAGACTTATTTTCTGGTTTAATTTTATTAAGAAAATGAGATGTAATCTCCCAATACTTCCAAAAGTTTTTTCTATTGTGAGACAAATAATTAATGGTGATCATACAACTAAATTTAATTTACTAATAGTTTTTTCATCTGCAATATTAAAAGCAGGATCTTTAAACTTAAGAGATCTTACTATTGAATGTGAGTTTATTGAAAAATTATACTTTTGCCTAACTTGTTTAGACCAAAGAACATCTTCTCCTTGCGACCAAACTAAATTTTCATCTAATGGAAACTCCAACATAACATCTTTTTTTGCTACCCAATAAGTTCCAGAGATATATTGATACTTTGAAAGATGGGTCATGTCATATGGAATCAAACATTCCCTATTAGGATGAACAATATCATCCATAAAGTTTTCATTATGAGGCCAGATAACCCAATCCCTAAATCTAGAATAATCTGGATTAACAAATTTGTTCATACAAACTTTAAAGTCTTCTCCAAACTGAAGAAATCCTTCATACCATCCAGGTTCAAATACCACATAATCATGAGAATAAACAATATTTTCATATTTGGCATTTAAAGTAATAAGATTTTTTTTCTTAGTAATCCATGCTTGTTTTATACTTTCATCAAAAGGAATAATAACAGTATTTGTTCTAGAAACATTACTATTACCAACAATAAGTATTTGATACTCTGGAATATTTTGTTGTTCAATACTATCAATAACTAAATTTAAACTATCATCAGAATTTCCGGCAGTAATTATTCCAAAAGTAAATTTCATTTAAAACCCAACTCCAAACTCTTTGTCTATTTTAACTAATGTTGATGTTGATCCATCATTATCTTGAGAAGACAATAATGGATTTGCCAAATACAATTTATTATTATATCTGTTTAACAATTCACAAAATACTCCATCTGCAGTCCAAAGTAAATTTTGGTTTATATCCAAAACTTTAGAAGCACATTCTAAAGAAACACTCATACAATGTGTATAAGAAACATTTCCCCTAGAAACTTCAAGTAAATTCTTAGAGTATGAATCATGTGATGAACATTCACCATGTCCCAAATAAAATACAGAATAATCTTTTGGCAATTGAGAATAATAATCTTTTAATTCTACTATATTATTATGAAAAACACAATCATCTTCTAAAATTAAAACATTATTTAAATTTTCATTAACAATTTTTTCATAAATTTTCATATGACTTGCTGCACAGGCAAGTTGCCCTCTTGTCAATTTAGACCCAGCACTTCTATATTTTTCTACATCAATGTCTCCACCATAAGTTCCGTAAAAGAACTCATATTCACATCCTTCCAGACGTTGTTTCATATTCGCAATTCTCCCCTCAAAATGGGGAGTAGTAAGGACAAGAACCTTATCAAATACTTCGTTTAATATTTTCATTGTCTGCTTAATGTGTGCTTGTAAATGTACTTGGTAAATCCAGTATCACGACGATATTGTGTTGCGTCCCATACCCAATCTTCTCCAAGCAGAGTTGCAGAATGATCAAATCCACAGGTATAATGAGCTATGGCACCTAAAATTCTTTCAGTTCCAAATGTATCATTCTTACATTCTGCTTTAAGTTTGTCAATACCAAACTCTTTAAGTTTCTTCATTGCACTTTGAGGGACATAAAAACTATTATTATTCACACCATATGCTTCATGAACTGGCCAAGTCTTTCCATAAAGATTATAAAATACATCTCGACCACATCCAGGGCAAGGATCATTTATCAAACGATAAGCAGATTGGGCAACCATTTTTGTTCCTTGCGAAGGGACTCTAACAATATGTTCCCAATCTTCTGCAACAATCTCAATTGAATCTTGAAACATAAAATACTCATCTTCATCAGGATAAGCATTTGTTCCATAATTAAATGCTCCAATCTCATATTTTAATTCAGTACTTTCAAAAAGAGCATCATACTTATCTGCAATTGGTTTTGATGCCTGTGAATCAGAAGTTTCTACACAAAGAATTTTATGTTTCTCTACAGAATACTTACGAATAGAACTTAAACATTGCTCAAGAACATCTAGACTTTTATGTGTACATACAATAATCATTTTAAAATTTCCTCAAAAATATTGACCATATAATCAATTTTAAATAATTGATCATTGGCAGAATAATTTTCTTTTATATAATCCATATAAAGATCATCATCATTATCAATTTCAATAATTCTTTCAATTACATTTTCATCACTACCATAATCATTCCAATTGATAAAACTTTTAATATTAAAATCTTTATAAATTTCGGAATTACCCCAGTAAATTGGAATACTGAGAGACATCATTGGTTCATATATTTTTTCAGTAGTATATCCAATACATTCATTATATTGATTTGTATTTTCAAAAGACATACAAAACTTATATTGTTTTAAAATTTTGTACTTTTCAATAGATCCTTCTATAGTTCCAGGATTTCCTGGTATTGAAGGTGTGTTATTAAAATGAGAACCTAAAGCATTTACAAATTTATATTGATTAAGTTTATTAAAAAATTCAGTTCTTCTATTGTGTTGTCCAGGACCTCTAGCAATATAAGCACAAAAATTTATTTTATCTTTTAAAGAAAAATTAGATATATCTTTTTTTAAGATAGCATCAAAAGATTCAATGATTCCATATTTATAATAATCATAAGCATAAAGAAGATATAAAGGAACTCTAAAAAATTTAGAATCATTTACATAAAAACCTGTAAATGCATAATCACATTGCCCCAAATCAAAAAATGGTTCTCCACTAAAGTATACCATTTTTGCATTTTGATATCTATATCTAGAATCATCAGTAATTACTATATCAGGATTTTCTGATGTTACAATTACATTATATTTTTGAGATAAAGCATAGATAAAAAGATTATTAGATTTATCAAAATTTGGCCAAAAATCACCAAACCATATTTTAATGTTTTTCATAATTTTATAGTCTTTTAGATAGTTTTTTAAATTTACATAAAATATTTTTAATTTGGATATTAAATCATTGGGTATCCAATTCCCACCATTTATACATACCTCTACTATCAGTATCTATTCCATACTCATCTAATAATTTAGAATAATCAGAATGGGTTTCAATTAGTATTGAAATTTTAGATATCATTTATTATTACCTCATTTAATTTGGGAATGACAGTTGGGACAAATAAAATATAAATTTTCCGGATAATTACTCATATGTGGGTTTCCATCTTTATGATAAATTTCTAAATTAATTGGGATCCCATTCCACTCAGAAATATCACAAATAGAACACTTATATCCACCATGCAAACTTATTAGGTACTCTTTTGACCACCCTCTATTTGTATCAATACAAGATGCACAAAATTTTTCTATCGGAAACTGCCAAGAAGTTTTATATGAATAAGGACTTTTTACTTTACTATAATCCAAATCATCACCTCTAAACCATCCATCATTTAATATATCACCATACAAAGAACACTCACGCAAATCATATCCCTGTTCTTCAAGGAAAAATCCCCAAGATCCTTCACAATGACCAGTTTCCGTTTTATTGGAAGGTAAAAATTTATCAGCTCCCATTTCAAGCATTCTTTTCATTACTTTATTTTTACAAAAAAATATGATTCCAGAACATCCTCGACCAGAAAAAACATATTCATATTTGGAATTTTCGGTTATGTAATTTCCCCAAGCATTAAAATTTCCAATAGATCTGTCAAAATGCATCCATATCGTTAAATCTTTTTCTTTTAAATAATCTAAGTTATCTTTAATTATCATTGAATCCTGTAAAAAGAAATAAAATTCTTCATCTGGATATTTTTTATAAGCATACCAATAGGCACCCACCATCCAATTTTTATTGGCAACATCTTCAATAATCACATTATATTTTTCTATTTTAGAAAAATAAGATTTATCGTCAGAATCACTATCAACAACAACTATCTTTTCAGTAGGATGAAATTTTCGAATTGATTCAATCAAATCAATCACAAAAGAAAATTTTGGATTATATTTACATGCAATAACAAACATAGAAAAATATTAGGATAAAAAACTATTTATTCTTTATAAATTAACACTAAACAAAAATTGCAGAATTATTAATATCTAAAATATCATTTTTAATTTCTTGGTTATATACTCCAGCATTTATAATTACAATTGGGTCTTTAACATTTTTCAAAATCATAGGAGATTTAACAAACAACTTACTGCCATATAATCTTTTATTTTGCTTATCAACATCATTATCCAAAATAAATTTAATATTTGAATAATCTAATTCAAAAGATAATAAATTTTGAGAAAAAATATGAGCACCAAAAAGATAAACATTAGTTTTATCTTTTATTTTTGAATTAATATTCAAAATTAAATTTTTATAATAATTTACATAATTTAAATATTTCTCTTTATTAATATTATATAAATTTTTATCAATATTTTTTACTGGTGTAGAACTGGATTTATAAGTAGAATAAAAAATACTATGATCTTCCATAAAATATTCTTTTTCAATAATTTTGAACCCATTTACAGACAGTAAATAATCTACATAAGGTTCTATTAAAAAAAATGTATGTTCAAAATTTAAACAATTACTATATTTTTTATCTAACATTACATCCATATTAGGTATGGAAAATATCATTTTTTCACCATCAGATAACATAGATGATATTTTTTTAAGAAAACTAATTGGATCATAAACATGCTCAAATAAATGACTATGAACTATTGTATCATAGTCACCACTATATTCAAATGTCTCATCAAATATACTTTTAATAAATTTGGCAGTACAATTTGAAATTGGATCCGGATTTATTTCCACAATTGTCCATGGAATACAAGAAGTGTATTTGCTGTTGAGAGTTCCTCTAGATCCACCAATTTCAAATATCGATTTTGGATTAAATTTTTTTAAAAAATTACAAAAAGCAGTATGATGTTTATCCCAAACTTTACCAGTTTTTCCTGCACCATGACTATCCAAATACACAACATCCAATGGCAATAGACTTTTTAATTGTATAACTCCACATTTTTTATCGATATACCAGTCCATGTCAGCAAAAATATCAAGATTAAAATCTTGTGTTGTGCATCCCATAAAACCAGGATGTTGTTTGTGGGAATATAAAAATTCTAAATCATCATTATTAGTTACAACACATTTTTCTCTTTTAATAATTTTTTTCATAGTTATAGTCTGCATTATTTTTTTAAATATTTTACTTTTGGATACCTGTGAAGGTGACGTTCATATACATTTATATTAGAATTCCAAAGACTTTTTAGACTCCCATTACCCATACCAATCCAGAACTCCCCGTTATGACGAAGTGTTGCTTTCTGTTCCGAATTTGGATCACTGATCTGAGCAATACTTGGTAAAGTTTTGATATAATCAGAATTTGCCCACCAAAAATTTCCAGAGTAATGAAGTGCTGGTTCTGAAACTAAATCAACTCCACATGAATCATATTGATTTAATGAATAAAGACATTTTTCATATTGATTAACGTTAAAGTATGTCATATACTTTCTCCAATCATCGATATATGGATTATCTGGAGTTGTGACACCCTTAGTGTGAAGGTATAATATTTTATGATTTTTCTCTACCGAATCAGAAAATGTTTTTAGCAAATCTAATGTAAAAAATTCTCCAGAACTAATATCTGAATCTTGATAAATTTTAATTTTATCATTCTCCTGAATAGTTAAATCCCCTTGCCCAACGATACAAAGATTTATCGAATCAACTTGATTAATTAAATTTGATTCTATTATTTGGGAATAAATTTCATCAAAGATATCTTGATACTTTCCAATGGTCGCTATGTGAAAATAAATTTGATTTAACAAGATTTAACCTCTAACTAAAAATAGTAAATCATCCCATCTACCTTTTTTATTTCTCAAATCAATATACTCCACAACATATTCAATTTCATTATCGATAGAATCACATACAATTTTAGATTTATCAGTTAAAGTATCAAAAAACCCAAAATTTTGAACATCTTCAATTATAAAAATTCCATCTTTTTTTAGTTTGGGCAAGTACATTTCAATAGACTTTAATTGACTCTCCAAAGTATGTGGACCATCATCAATAATAATATCAAATTTATCAAATGTATCTGAAAAATTTTTATCGTAGGCATCACCAAAATACATATTCACTCCAGGAATATTTTTATATTTTGGATCAATTTTATCATCAGTAATATCAACTCCAACAATTGATTTAGAATTAATAAAATATTCTTTCCACAGTTTTAAAGATCCTCCAGTTTCTATACCAATTTCCAAAAGATCAATTTCTCTTTCTTTATATGGTCTAAATTCTATTTCATAAAAGTTTTCAATATAACTATGACATGTATTTTTATCTGTTCCTCCTACATCATATCCATTATTTAAAAAATCTCCATTCAAATTAAATTGGTCTAAAAGTTCAGTTAATTTCATATTTAAAATCATTAAGTTTTAAAATTGTTTGTTGAGTCTAATATTTATTCATGCCAAAAAAGAAGTAAATTTTATGATAGATATCCAACATAATCACTACAAATGCCATAACAATCATATGCTCTAAGGTCTATAAATTCATCTATATTGTTATTCCACTCTGGCATAACAATAATAGACTTTGGAGTATAGGTTTTTCCAGGATAAGTCCAAATATAATTTTTACTTGTCAAAGTAAAGTTATCTTCTTGATGCCAGAAATAATTAAACCCACTAGTTCCGTGAACAAACTCATAGAGTGCTTCTATATTTTTACAATGAATCCACAAATAGTTAATATATTTTCCAAGCCAAAACCAAGTTATAACATATTGAGGTTCATCATGACCCAAATAAAGTGTCTTATTAAAGATATCATAACGAATATCAATCTCTACATCATATCCTTTGGCAATTGCTGCCTCAATATATTCTGGACGATTTTCTTGTGATGGATTTGGACCATCAATATTTCCACGATGAGCAATCAGTTTCATCCTTTATAGTGCTCCAAGAAATAATTTAGATCTTCTGGAGTTCCAATACCCCACATTTTTTCAATATCTTTGATACGAATTTTCTTACCATCTTGAATTGCCTCATTAAAGACTGGACAAACATAGAACTCATTATTAGTCCTGATATTCTTCTCAATCATTTGCTCGGCATACTTCACATAATCAGAACCCTTCTTCCAGAAATAGATACCGACTGTTGCATTATCACTGATTGGTTTCTTCTCGGCAACCTCAGAGACAAATCCATCATCACCAACCTTAGCATAAGACCACTTAGGATGAGTTGCCTTGAAACTAACGATACCACCATCAATACCATCGGCATTAAAGGCATACAGGCACTCATTGCTGTTCCACTCCACAAACTGGTCAGAGTTTGCCATTACCAGTGGAGCATCATTATCAATGAACTCTTTGGCAAGTAGAGTAGTGCAAGCAGCACCTTGAGTAAGACCATCTACCTGAACAATATTGCAGTTAGGAGCAATTAGGTTTAGAAGATATTGGAGACTATACTTTTCATAGTGTTCTTTTTGAACAATGAATGTATAGTTTGCCTCAATATTAAGGTTCTCAACAACCACTTGGATCATTGGTTTTCCATCAACTTCAATCAGTGGTTTGGGGAAGGTATATCCAGCACTCACAAATCGACTACCAGCACCTGCCATAGGAATCAAAACATTCATCTTATCAGACTTCCAGGGGATGTGATTTACTGTTGTTTGAGAAAGAATCTTAATTGCTTCTTCAATCTTTTTCTCAGTCATATGATAACGGTTCTCAATAGGAATTAAATGTGCCTTACTATCCAGAGCACCCTGTCTTCCAATATGACTATCTTCAAAAATTACAGTATCCTTAGGAAGAGCATTACAGGCAGTCATACACTTCCAGTACATCTCAGGAAATGGTTTGTTACGGACTACATCTTCATTGCTGACATAATAATCAACAAACTCCAACACTCCTAATTTGAGTAATACTAATTTAACAGTATTCCGAATACTGTTACTAGCTACGGCAATTTGAAATCCTTCATCTTTGAGGTTTCTAAAGTAGAGCATCAGTTCGAAGTCATTCTTCAACTTTGAAAAAATCTCAAAGGTTGCCTTCTGCTTGTCTTCCCAAATCTGTTGATGCCTATCTGCAGGAAGACCCTTCTTCTCGGTCATCATTGCCAACTTACGGGAAGTAGGAAGACCATCATAGAGACTTAGATGCTCATCACGATTGATAATATATTTCTTGTCTACATTTTCCAAGGCACAATTGAGTGCATCATAATGCATATCTCGACTGTCAATTAAGACACCATCAAGATCAAAGATTACTAATTTATTCATATAGAAATTGTGTAATTGTCTCTTTTGTAATATTCAAAGAATTTACTGCCTTATCATCAATAAAGATATCATAATGAATCTTACCCATTACAAGTTGATGATATTTCAAACCCCATTCACCTAAGTGTTTGAGAGTTTTGGTATATAACTGACTATAAACCTCAGTTACATTCCCGTTGAATTGTGACATTCCTCGTGCTGTATATATGACAATTTTATGACCCTCATCATAGAGAGAGTTGGCCATTTCGATCATCTCATCATTAGGAACGCAGTAACTATATTTTGATGGACCCAATTCTTCAAATTGATTTGGACGATGACAAAGAACGTCATCCAAATCAAATGCAATAGTCTTTTGTTTGCTCATTTAATAATTTTAATTTAGATGTAATTCTTTTTTGAATAAGTTTATCCGCATTTGGAAAATAAGATTTTATATTGTCAATAAAACTCTTATCCGACAAATTGTAATGACAGCAAGTCATTACAATTTGACTTTTAGATACCCGAGATACATCAGGTATCCACTTTTTCCACTTACCTGAATTATAACATATTTTATACAACTGTTCAAATATAGAACTATCTTTCTTACACATTTCAAGATAAAACTCTGATTCAATTTGCCCGTATTCTGGAGCAATGTTGATGGCATCAAGTCCAGATGCAAATCTTACTTCAACATCAAAGGAATCTGTCAGATAATCCCCATTATGTTCCTTACTCATTAAATCAAATTTTTTAATAATTTCAATAAAATTTTGAAGTCTGGTATTATTATAGTTTCCAATGTTTGTTCTAGTTGCAAGGTCCAATCTGGTTCCTGACTGAACAACCGCATATTTGATTTGATTGAAATATTCTATTCTTAAACGAGTTTTTAAATATCCAAGCATCCAGTTTAAATCTTCTGGTTGATATTTAAAAATTGCCTCTTCAGTGCCAATCTCATACATTATATTTGGATTGATCTCAAATAAGTTCTCGATTATATCAGCAGTTTTTTCTGCCGCCTGATAAATGGTTTCAGAAACTCTAAACGGATCTATATGAATTAAGTCAAGATATTGAGCATCCGTCTCAAAAGATTCATTACCATCATCACTTATCTGACCTTGTTCTGCTCCTCCGTGATCACGACAAAGTAAAACCGAAGAATTTTTTTTCTTAACGTAAGAAGAGAACTCTTCGGTGTTCCAACCATTCACATATCCACCAGAAAAATCAACCTGCCTTCTGGAAGGAATTAGTCCAATAGAATGCTTTTGACCGTGCTTAATCACACAATCAACAACATTCTGACTCATTGGACCGATGTAATACTTGGGAAAGATCATAGGATTTTTACAATCTTCCTTTCAATTGGATTTTGGTGATCATAAAAATCAATAAACTTAAACTTCACATTATATTCATCAACATACTCATAAAAAGCTTTCTGTTCATGATCATTACATTCAGAATCATCATTATAAAACCACTCATCAAATACGATGATTGTACCTTTCTTAATATAAGGATGCAAATTATCAAAGATAGTTTTTGTGGATGAATACAAATCACAATCTACATGAAGAAGAGCAATTGTATCTGCTTCTTTTAAATACTCGGGGATTGTATCCTCAAACCACCCCTTAAAGAACTTAACACCTTCAATGTCAGGAATATTTCCATCAGTGCTAAAAAATCCCTTATGGCATGGAGTATTTACCCAATCTTCTGGAAGACCTTCGAACGAGTCAAATCCAAAAACTTTATAAGTTTCATCCAGTGCTTCACGAATTAGACCAACGGTATAACCCTGATAAACACCAAATTCTAAAACGTGCTTATAGTCCGGATTAACCAGAGTGGCAGCATGTTGAACACTATTCATTAATTTTACCTCAGATTTAAGAATAAATTGTATTTGCCAAAATAATATAAGAACATATCCAATGGATGTTCGTGAAGTGGTGACATATTCACCCAAATAATAGAACTAAGTATCTCAATTGATTTATAATCAATTTCCTGACACTCACAGAAATCTTTAAGGATGATTTTGCAATCTAGTAGGGACTTCTTAACATGGACATCACAACGAATGCCATTTTCAAAATCAATTGAATATAAATTTTTAGCCAGGATTTCGTGATTGAGAATTAGATTATGATTGAGTTTGGCAAGGTCATAATTCATATCACCAGCATCAATACTCCCATTAAAATCTTGTCTCCAATCAATTAGTTTGAATGTATCGTCGCTTAGGAGGATATTATCAAGAATAAAATCACCGTGAAATCCTGTTGGAGATTTACCCATAATTGAATTGAAATCTACTTGTTCAAGAAGTTGTCTCATTGGTGGAACAAGAGATCCATTAATTAGATCATATTCATCAGTGAGATTATACTTCTCCAAGAATTTTTCTATTCTAAGAACTGTCTTATCTTTATAAAAAGAAAGAGAATTATCCTTATAGGAAGGATCCTCCTTTTTGGTCCATAGATTTTCCTTAGACCAAAAGAGAAGACTTCCAAACTTTTGAAGATCTACAACATCAGAAAGAAGACCTCCCTTTACATATTGATACTTATAAAAGTTTTCTGTGCTTCCAAGTAAATTGGGAACTAAACCTTTAAGATTTTCTGTTCGTGATACCCTATCATAGCACACTTTCTTATTATAGAAAAACTTGATCACAAAGTCATCAAAGAGAAAGATATTTTCATCTTCCTTGTCAAGAACGTGAATGGTTCCTTTAATTTTTGAACGAGTTCTTCTAAGAGCATCAATATTGCCAATATCATACCAGTCATCAATTTTAATCACGCCAAAGTCGTTCATCTTACGAATGACATGGCAATCACTTAAGTCACTGGTCTTTACAGTTTGGAGAATTGATCTACAAGTATTCCAAAAAACTTCGTACTGTTGAATACCAGAAACACCCACATAAACAAAATCAAAATTCTGTTCTCCCTTTTCATTGATTGATGCGATTTTTCCATTTACACAATTGATAGTTCTGTAGGATTGACTGTTATCACCAACTCCACCGATAGACCAATTCGTTGAAAAATCTACATCTTGGATATAGTTATTTGGAAGAATTGTATCACAAGCGTGAAAGATGAATGGAGATTGAAGATACTCCTCACACAAAGAAATGGAGTAAAGGAGACTACTTCCTTCTCCAGTGTAAACATCAACTTCTACAAATTCAAATTTTCTTTCTGGATGAGCAAGAGTTAGATATTGTTTAACATGAGATCCATAATGACCTAATGTTACTATAAATTCAACATCTTCAGAATAGGTTTCAATAATATGAGAAATGACTGGTTTGTCACCAATACGGACCAGACTTTTATTTGTAAATTTGGTTAGATTGCCAAGTCTTGAACCAAGTCCGCTGGTCGTTAATAGAACCTTATACTCTGCCATACTTATCCTCCAATCTCACAATATCATCTTCACCAAAGTATTCACCAAGTTGAATTTCTACAAATACCAGTTCATCTTCACCAATATTAGTTACTTGATGTGCTGCCTCTGTTGGAATACGAATAATGTCGCCAATAGAATGTTGCATTACAACATTATCAATTTTAATTTCTGCGATTCCTTTTACAATAATCCAGATTTCACTTCTCTTGAAATGATACTGATAACTTGGTGCCTCTCCAGGATTAATGACAATTTTTTTGACTTTTGTATATTCTTCATCCATCAGGTTCTTATATGAACCCCAAGGTTTTAGGACAGTATTATCCATTTGCTTTATACCATTCATAAGTTTTTTTAATGCCTTCACGGAGACCAATTTTAGGTTCCCAACCAAGAGATTTAATTTTATCCACGTTTAGAACTTTTCTAGGAGTTCCATTTGGTTTTGTTTCATCCCAATTGATATACCGATCATAACCAACAACATGAGCAATTATTTTTGCCAGTTGCTTGATTGTCACATCTTCTCCAGTCCCAACATTGATATGTCCTTCTTCATTATATTTTTGCATACAGACGTAGCAAGCTTCCGCTAGATCATCAACATGAAGAAATTCCCGCATTGCTGTTCCATCTCCCCAGAATTTAACTTCCGAATGCTCATTATGTCCAAGAGCATTATGGAACTTAGCAATCATCGCAGGAAGAACGTGTGATGTTTCCAAATCAAAATTATCATTAGGACCATAAAGATTTGTAGGCATCAATGAGATAGCATTAAATCCATATTGCTGACGATATGCCTGACAAAGTTTAACACCTGCTATTTTTGCAAGTGCATAACCATCATTAGTCGGTTCAAGAGGACCAGTCATCAATTGATCTTCTGTAATTGGTTGATTTGCAAACTTGGGATAAATGCAGGAAGAACCAAGAAACAAAAGTTTGGTTACATCATTCACCATAGAATAATGAATAATGTTGTTTTGAATCATCAGATTCTGATACAAAAAATCCCCACGATATTTTTTATTTGCCATAATACCACCAACTTTGGCAGCAGCAACAAACACATATTCAGGTTTATTTTTTTGAAAAAATTCTTTAGTTTCTTCTTGATCTGTAAAGTCAACTTTATTACGAGTTGCCTCAATAATATTTAAATATCCTTTACTTTCAAGATTTTTTACAATTGCTGATCCAACCATTCCGTTAGCACCAGCAACCAAGATTCTACTATCACTGTCCATGAATGCACATATCCTCAACTAATTGTTCGAAAGAAATCTTAGGTTCCCAACCTAGTTTTTCTTTTGCCTTAGAGGCATCACCTAATAAAGTCTCCACTTCAGTCGGTCTAAAATATTTAGGGTTCACACGGATAACTGGTTTTCTGCTAAATTTTTCAACTCCAACCTCGTCAAGTCCTTCACCTTCCCATTCAATATGAAGACCAAAGTAAGGTCCAGCAGCATTTACAAATTCTTTCACTGAATACTGCTTTCCAGTCGCAATCACAAAGTCTTCTGGTTCATCTTGTTGAAGCATTAACCACATTGCTTCCACAAAGTCCTTAGCATGTCCCCAATCCCGTTTAGCATTAAGATTACCAAGATATAAACAATCTTGCATACCAACAGAAATACGAGAAAATGCTTGAGTGATTTTACGAGTTACAAAGGTCTCACCTCTTCTTGGGGATTCGTGATTGAAAAGAATACCAGTACAAGCATACATTCCATATGCCTCACGATAGTTCTTTGTAATCCAATATCCATAAACCTTAGCACATCCATAAGGACTGCGTGGATAAAATGGTGTTGTTTCTTTCTGTGGAACTTCCTGAACTAGACCAAACATCTCTGATGTAGATGCTTGATAGATACGAACTTTATTTTCCATTCCAAGCAAACGAACTGCTTCAAGCACACGAAGAGTTCCAAGAGCATCTGTTTGTCCTGTATATTCAGGCATATCAAAAGAAACCTTTACATGACTTTGAGCACCAAGATTATAAATCTCATCAGGTTGAACTAACTGAATAACTCTAACAAGATTTGTTGAATCCGTTAGATCTCCATAGTGCAACTTTAATTTATTATAAATGTGATCAATACGATGAGTATTAATGAGAGAACAACGACGAATAATCCCATGAACTTCATATCCTTTTTCTAGGAGCAGTTCGGCAAGATAAGATCCATCTTGCCCCGTTGCGCCGGTGATCAAAGCAATTTTTTTAGTCATAATTTTTTACTTCAATAATATCAAAATGTTTGTGTTGTTTTCCAGTTCTTACTCTTCTAATTGCACTACTATCATACTTTGGATTGTTTCTACACCATTCATAAAGACCCGTAATAATTTCTATTTTGCCATTGTCAAATTTTATCATATAATTCTTTATTGACTCCACCAGTACTTTTAAAGTCTCTCCGTGACTATGGGAATACTGGGAGTTGAACCCAGACCAACCCGTTATAAGCAGGCCGCTCTGACCATTAAGCTATACTCCCAAAAATTCAACAACCCTCTTCGTGATCCGTATGTATTCGAATCAGGTCGTCGTGTTCTTCTAAACCATCTACTATGTACTCATAATCCTTTGCTGGCATTATAACTACTTCATTTCCTTCATCGGTGACTATAAAAGATTCTCCATTTTCTACTCTTTCTAGTAGATTATCAAAGTCTGATTGAAATTCTTCTACCGTAAACTTTTTCATTTGCTTCATTAATATAAGATTATCATATCAGTTATTGGAAGATCTGTCAAAACTTTTCACACATTAACATGATGACTATCATAAAATTTATGTTTTGAAGGTTTTTTAAATATCGTTGGTATTCCAAATATCATAGAATCTTCATATTCAAAATCTCCATTATATGTTTCTATATTTTTTGGTTCATTTTTATTAATTTCTAAAGAAAATAAATCTTCCACAAGTGAACTTTCTGGACAATCACCAATTCTATAATGCCAAACATTATAAAGCAATGTCAATCTAAATTTTTCCGATCTATCAGTCCCATGAAGATATTTTGAATCAAATATAATAAATTTACCTTCACCAGGGTAAGAATAAACTATTTCTGTTGGTAATTTTGGAAAATGAGTTTTGTGCCCTGTTGTTTCTACATTAGTTATAAATGTAGATCCATTTTTTGTATTTGTCAAATAAGTTATAGTAGATCCCAATGGACTAATGACAATATTTTCATTTCTTTTTATATCTTCATCACAATCAAAATGTAAAGATGATTGATCTCCAATCCAATTTTGAGTATGAAACCACCATTCAAATCCAGCAACAGATTTTTTATCAATTTCCGAAAAATATAAATTAAATGTTTTTATTACAAAATTTTCTATATTATTTTTTGGATCTCTGTCAATTGGTAACCAATAAGTTCTCCTAATTGATTTATTTGATATCAGATCAAAAATACTTTTTTTTAATACTTCTATTGTTTTTTTGGAACATATTTTTCCATAATCCTTTACATTCATTTACTATCACCAAGAAATTTAGAAAGAGGGTCTTTTCTAGTTTTTACAATTTCACAAGCTCTCATATAAAACATATTTTCCATATTTCCAGACTTTTCAAATGTTTCTTTAATTTTTACCCAATTATCGTAGGTATGTTGATCCATTTGTTTTGTATCAATAGGATACTATAATTTATAATTATTAAGTTTTACAACTGTGTAAAACTTAAAACTTATTTAAATAGTCTTCCAATCTATGTAATAGTTTTTCCATTTTAGGCATATCTGGAACTTCTAAATTTGACGCATAAAGATACTCATCCAATGCGATTGTAAGTAATTCAATATCACCTTTAGAAAGGTTTGGGGTTTCCCAACTCATTTAATTTCAAACTCCATTTTTCTAATTTTACGGTTTCTTCTTGCTTCTTGATAGGCAAGATCCTCTCTTGTAAAAAGAGAAGAAGAATTATTATTTTTTTGGTTTGGTTTTGTTATTAACTCAACTAAACCCAAATCCAATGCAGTAATTTTATCATCTTTTACTGTGGTTAAATTGTCGCATCCGCAACACTTAGTCTGTGTTGGATGGGAATGCAACTCTTTGTTGCACATTTTACATCTGACCTTTAACATTTTAAATCATCCGTTTTAATTCGTCAAGTATTTTAATTATAACATTAATTTTTATTCTAGAAAAGATCTCAACATCCAAACGAACTTACCATGTGCTTCGTTTAAATCATCAACAAGATTAACAGTTCCTCTTGACTTTTGTGCTTCTGCTTCTTCGGCAACTTCACCTAGCATATCTATAATCTTTTTGTGTCCCTCAAGCAAATCTTTAATCATTTCCATTTCAGAAATATTAGTCTTTGCTTCCCCAACACCAGAAACTTCTACAACTCTGGATAAAGAACTAATAGGTTTAATACCTAAAAATCTCATATGCTCTGAGATGCGGTCAACTTCTTCTTGAATTTCTGCATATTGCTCACCAAACAAATCATGAATTTGTTTAAAGTCAGGACCCACAATATGCCAATGATAAACCCAGGTTTTTTGAAATAGCAAAAAAAGTGATGCCTGAGCATCACTCAAAGATTTAAATAAAGTTTCCATTATTCTTTTTGAAGTATTTATATGGCGGAGGTAGGATTTGAACCTACGATCTTCAGATTATGAGTCTGATGGCATACCACTTGCCCACTCCGCAGTAATGCCTCCGAAGAGGCAAAGTGTATCAGTTTATGAGTAGTCTATCAGAAACGAAAGGTTGTCTGAATTACACCACCCCAGTTAGAGGCAGCATTTTTAGCACCTTGGTTATCGGAAACATAAAATACAGCAGGAGTAATTGCAATGTTGTCGCTTACACGATACTTATAGAATACTTCAAGCATGGTTGCTTTAGCAGCATTCTCAGAGTTTGAAGGTTGACCAACAGCAACACCAGCAGCATTACCCTTAGCAAACACATCAGACCACTGAAGACCAGTCATCCAAGATTGTGAATTTGTAGCACCAGTTTTTTTACCAGCACCACTCACACCATTATATCCATAACCAAAACTGATTGAAGGAACAATACCAGAGGTCTTAGGTTGCCAATAAGCATTGAATGCTACATTGTTAGAATCTTGTCCATATGTAAGAGCACCAGAACCACCACCAAGAGCATTGTAGTTACGAACTCGTGAACCTTCAGTACCATAACGATAACCAACGGCAATACCGTACTGAGGGGCACGATAACCAACCTGAGCAAGCAGGTTCAGTTTACCTTCAGAATCAAAGACACCTGTAGAACTATCAGAACCATTCTCAGCAACATAGTTTAAGTTAGCAACCAAACCTTGCTTTCCAGGTTGGGTGTACTGAGCACCAAAACCAGCACCAGTTGCCTTGTTATAGACACCTGAAGTACCACCAAGTTGGAAGAAGTCAAGGATATCCGACTTATATGCCGAAGCAATCCATGCCATCTCTGTGTTACGAACCAGAGCACCAGCAGTCAGTTTTACATTTTGACCAACAGGGAAGGTGTAGTAAAGACGGTCCAACCAGACATTACTGCTGGTTCCAGTACCTTGTGAAGTTTCTGCTTTGTCAAGTTTGAGCAGTGACGAAGAAGAACCAAAAGGTTGACTGGAGAAGTTACCACTACGCAGACGAGTGCGGAGCAAATCCTTACCAGTGAACGATGTATCAAAGTTGATACGAAGGTCATAGTTGAATGCGGTATTACCAGCAGTAGCACCAGTAGTAGTCTTATAACCAGGAACCCCACCAAGAACGAAGTTTGCTTCACCCTTGAGTTTGGTAGTAGTAGAGAATTGAGTTGCTTGAAGTTTACCAACTTTACTCTCAAGACCATCTACACGAGCAGTCAATACAGTCAGTTCTGTATCAA
>Ga0209500_10001130_pt1 | contig 20813 bp, 19 predicted proteins | sample S_140212_EF_Meta_FD_187323 | JGI IMG/M metagenome (GOLD analysis project Ga0209500, IMG submission 187323) | Freshwater microbial communities from Lake Simoncouche, Canada to study carbon cycling - S_140212_EF_MetaG (SPAdes) (version 2) | ecosystem: Environmental > Aquatic > Freshwater > Lake ... | reverse complement strand
ACGTTTATGGCGCAACGTGATCGATGAAGACACTGGCGACACTGTTATTTCTGAAGATGAGCCACCAGAAGAACTCATGCGTCACTTGCACCGCACCATTGTGGGTGTTGATGCAGACCTGCAACACCTGCGCTTCAACACCGCAATTGCCAAACTCATCGAATTCAATAACGCACTCACAGGTCTTGTCAATACAACCCACGTTGCTCCTCGTGAGTTAGTTGAACCTCTCGTGCAGATGCTGTCTCCACTGTGTCCACATCTTGCCGATGAATTGTGGTTCCGTCTCGGTCATGACACCACCGTCACCTACGTTCCATTCCCCATTGCTGACCCTGCGCTTCTCGTGGAAGACAGCATTGAAGTACCGGTACAGGTAAACGGAAAAGTACGTGCTCGCATTCAGATGTCGCCCACCGCTACGGAAGATGAACATCTGGCAGCAGCGATGTCGCTCGATGCAATCATTACCGCTCTCGATGGCCGTACTCCTCTGAAGACAATTGTGGTTCCTGGTCGAACTGTCAACATTGTCGTCAAGTAATCGGCAAGACTAAAGACATGGCTGTTAGCAAAGTAGAGATGGCCGTGCCCGCCAAGAAGACCATTGCATTAGTGGCGCACGACAACATGAAAGACGAGTTGCTCGAATGGGTGTCTGCCCATAAAGACGAACTCGCTCATCACACACTTGTCGGAACTGGCACAACCGGCCGCCTTGTAAACGAACAGACCGGGCTTGAAGTAGAACGACTTCGTAGTGGCCCGCTCGGTGGTGACCAACAGATTGGTGCTCGCATTTCTGAAGGCGAAGTTGATGTTCTGTTGTTCTTCTGGGATCCGCTTGAGCCTCAGCCGCATGACCCCGACATCAAAGCCCTGTTACGCATCGCAGTTGTCTGGAATATTCCGGTTGCCTGCAATAGAGCATCAGCAGATTTCATCATGTCGTCTCCACACATGAACATCGCCTACGTGCGACGAGTCCCTTCACACGATCGTTAAGTTGTGAAAGCCCTCTTCCAAATCTGGTGCATCACCTTTGGTCTTGCGTTTATCTGGCCCCAAGTGTGGCGTGCAGTACGACACGACACTTCGCACGGCATTTCCCCCTTTGGTCTCATGCATTCGCTCGTGGGTTCCTCTTTGTGGTTGACCTACGGCCTTTTAGAGGGCGATGTAGCAATCTGGTTCTCCAATGTTTCCTTCCTCATCGCCCAATCAATCATCATTTCTGTTGTCTACCGCCATGGGAAAATTCCAGCCCAAGTTCTCATTCGAGTCGGGGCAGCATTGGCTGCCCTTGCGCTGTTGTTGACCCAAGTATCAGCTACTCCCGTTGGCTTCGTTGCAATTGCAGTGAGCGGAAGTTCCATAGTGCCGCAACTCATTCACGTCATACGAACTGAGAACCTCCACGGCATCTCAATATCGAGTTACCTCATCACGATTGTCAACTGTTCTTCATGGCTTATTTATGGGTTCATCATTCATGACCCCATGGTGTCTGCCCAGAACTTTTTTGCTATCCCCATCATTGCGTACATCACCGTAAAAGCAGCCCGTTGGCGATCAGCGAATCCTGACTACGTGGCGACAACCGTTTAACGCAAGTACTTTGCCGTTGCCGCAATGGCCGCAACATCAGGTGCACCACGCTGGAACATAATCAGCCGAGTCACTCCATCAGCAGTCAACTCTTTATGAAATGGATGATCAACATCTGCGTACTCCGGCTCAAACCATGACCACACTGACAAGTCAAAACCAGGTCGGTTCCCACTTGCCTCACGAGCAGCGGCAAGCAATGTGCCGCGCTCCGGGTGGTTAAAGCGAGTATTCACACCGTCTGCCTTCTGCCCTGAACGAACTGCCAATGCCAAGCTGTTCACACCCACGATTATTGGTGGCTGTTGCACCGGACGGGGAAAACCTACAAACCGCTCATCACGATCCGTGGCCCATATTGATCGCATGGTTTCCACCACTTCAACAAGTCGATTATGACGATCTGCCATCTTTGGCAACAACGAAATACCTAACGCATCTTGCTCTGCACTGAAGTTGGTGTTCGGCGCAGCTCCAGCCCCGATACCCAAGATCAAGCGATTACCGGAGATCTGTTGAATCGATGACACGATGTTTGCCAGCAACCCTGGCTCACGATTCATCACGTTTGTCACCAGCGTGCCAAGACCAATCCTTGAAGTGGTTGCGGCCCACGCTGTCAAGCTTGTGAAGCATTCCATCATGGAATCAGAGCCAAACGCCGCCCCAGAGAGATGATCAAGGTTCCATAAAGTTCCGAAACCCGCTTCTTCAGCCGCGATACCAGCGTCACGCAACAGCGGCCACGGCGCAGAACCCTGATTCAACTGCAGGTCAATAATCATGAAGTCACACCAGTTGCACCCATTGCTTCACGCAGTGACCATTCTGAATCGTGGTTTGACTTCCAAGACGATTGAAAGGGCTGCAGATACTTGTTTCCGTATTGGTCATTCTCGATCTGGTGTTGCCATCTCTGACCTAGCAACGCAACTGATTCTGGTTTTTGGCCGGGAATTCTTGTCTTTGATTCAAAATGAAAACTCTCTGCATGTGGCGTGAAAATCGTGCGGTAACCCAGCATGTCTAGTTTGAGGCAATAGTCAATGTCGTTGTAATCAGCAGGGAAAAGCACACTCAGCCCCCCGGCTAATTCAAATACCTTGCGCGGCGTAATCGAGAACGCAGCTATCGCACTTGAGACTTCCCGCGCAACATTCAAAATGCCAAAAGCTGAATCAGGCCGAAGCTCGGCTCCTCGATACAGATCAAATGGAATCGGGTTCAGCAAATGGCCAGCGCTCTGCACCGTACCGTCTTCGTACTTCAGTAACGGAGCAACCATGCCAACAGTTGGATCCACGAAATAGGACAACAAAGTCTCAATAATCTCTGGCGTAATGATTTCTGTGTCGTCATTCACGAACAAGAGATAGTCAGCTGTAGTTTGAACAGCTGCCAGATTGATCTTTTCAGCAAAGTTAAACGGCTTGTCATATGTGATGAATGAAACGTTGCCCCCTGCCGACTTAGTGATCTCCTCAATCGCAGATTCAGGCGTGTCAGCATCCACCACGACTACCAATTCGATGTCGCCGAATGTCGACACTTCACGCAACTTTTGAATTGAATGGGCTGCCAGCACCACCCGGTTACCAAAGACCTCGGCGGATGTTCCACGTGTCGGCATAATTGCACACACCGAAGATTTCCTGGCGCGATTGCGAATCACCTGCACCGCGGCACCATCAGCACACAGTGACACCTGTGCGCGAATTCCAGTGCGGCGACAATGCGATGCGACAGCTTCCACGTCTACAGCAGGATTTCTGTTCTCTATTGGCGACCCATACAACAGTGCCGAGATATGAGTCGGTGACTTTGCTACCTCACTGAGGCGCAATGCGCGATCATGCGAACTCAGAGTAGAAAGGAATTTCTCCCCTCCTGCTCGCTTCACAAGTTTCTTCGAAGCGATAATTACATCACCTACATAACAATGTCCACGAAGTCGCTCAGGAGACCAGCCCGGCCGAAGTTGATGCGTGAACTGCGAAGGATCCGTCGGGTCAAAATGGAATGAATCGGCATATGCAAAGTCGGCATCACCAACTTGTTCCAAAATGTCTGAAAGTGATGTCGAGATAACACAATCTCTAGGAACGAAAAGGAACAAACCGCGTTGCTTCATCACAGTGATTTCTAATTTCTCGCCTAGAGAACCCTCATGGGGATCCATATAAACAAACGACGGATAGAAATCCTCAAACGGTGCAGTGAATGGAAACTCGTAGGGCTTCACCACATCAGTTAGGCCAGTCCGGTATTTATCTGCGGCAGTTTCAGCTTTCAGGCCGAGTTCGGCATCACGCAGACGGAGTTCTTCAAGGCGTTTCGCCACTGCTTGATTGTCAATTGCCATCTTCGGCAATCCTAGTAAAGACACGATGTAGTGGAGCTGAGGGGAATTGAACCCCTGACCTCTTGCATGCCATGCAAGCGCTCTGCCAACTGAGCTACAGCCCCGTATCCGGAACTCATAACTCTACACACCGTTAGGCCCAGGGCGTCGGGACGATGTCTTTATACAGGCGTTCGATTTCGTAGAACCGGCGCATTTCGTCAATAAAAATATGTACGACAACGTCGCCGTAATCGATCAAGACCCATTGCTGTTCGCGGGTCCCTTCCGAGCGAAGCGGGCCTTTGCCCACTGCTTCACGCACGTTGTTCAGAACCGAGTCAGTGATTGCACGAACAAGCCGCGGGTTTGAGGCGCTGGTGACAATGAAGTATTCGGTGATGCCGACGACTGGACCGACAGGCAGAACAATGGTGTTCTCACCCTGTTTTTCATCAATCACTCTGGCTATAAAAACAGCCAATTCAAGTGAGTTGAGGTCCGCTGCTGCAGCATCTGTATTGGTGGTGTCGGTCACTTGGGCTCCGTTGTACTGGTGGTCGATGTGCTGGTCGATGACCCTTGGCCAAGGAACGCAACAAAATCGTTACCCAAGACGATACGGAGGTTCACGCCAGAGATGACATCTTTGCTTTCCGTGAACTCGAGTGGTCCGAGAAGTGTTGAGTAGTCCTCGGCTTCAGTTTTCGCTATGGAATCGTTGTAGTACACCATTGTGCGCTCGGTAGCTAGGTCAGGTGATTGACGAATCAGCACCACATTTGCTCCTAAAAAAGCCAGACGTGTGACAACTTCCTTTGCCACTACTGCACTCGCGAACGGAATATCAACCATGACAGCCACATTGGCGGTCGTCACGGTCAGTGCGCTTGGAACGACACTTGCCATCACCATCAGTACTTCACCACCATCAAGGCCATACAAATCAACTTGGTTTGGATTACGGACAACATCAGTGAACAACGTTGAGGAGAATTGCCATACGTCGATTTCCCCCTTCAACAGAGCATTCATGAAAGCTGCTGTTGAAGTAAAGACACTCGCATCAAGCGGTGAAATCGACGATGTTGATGCGGCAGCATCAGAGGTAGGTGTTGCAACTCCTGCGCGGGCAATTGAATTCCACAATGCCTTAACTTGAGGCAAACGTGCAGATTCGGGAGTACCTGTCTGAGACGAAGCGAGTCCTTCTGCCAAAAGAATCGGAGTTGCTGTTGATGATCCAGTTTCAAGAACAATGATTGCTGTGCCGTCGGCACCTGTATCTGTCACTGGTTGTTGCAACACCACGGGCTGCGTGCCGACATTTGTTAACACTGCAGCGAATTCGGTAGCCGTCATATCGTCAGCAAAATCAACGGTGATATTCATCAAGTTCTCAACGTCAGTTTTTAATGCTTGAAGCCCACCGGTTGTGTACGAATCTGCAATGCGGCGTGGCTGTTCCGTCTTTGCAACATCCGCCATTGAACCAACAGGAATGGAAACAATTGTTCCGCCTTTTCCTTCAGGCGTAACGGCAAGCAATGCCAGTGACGCAACTTCGTTTCGTGAGTTGATGACGGCAAGCATCTCCACTACTGAAGATGGAATATCTACAGTGCCACGACTATCAATACTGTTTCCACCTGATGCGTGGAGCAGTGAGTTTGTCCCAAGAAACAAACCACCTGGTAGCGCAATAACCGACAACCCAGATGTAACCATGGCCGCAATCATGCGCCGACGTCGACGTGCAGGAATCGCAGTCACTGAATACCTACATACAAAGATTGATCATGAATGATCGATGCGACCGACGGCGATGTCAAAGAATTGATTGACTCGCCGCGTGCGACAGCATCACGAATGGCACTACTGGATACATTGACACGATTCATCGTTACGTTCACCACTCGCGCATCACGAAGAAACCCTGGGGCTGCATTGGTCGAGTCGTTGCGATTCACTATGACGATCGTAGAGAGCCTGACTACGTCAGACGCACGATGCCATGTCTCTAGGCGATTCGCTGTGTCGGCGCCCACAATGAGAAAGATCTCTGTGTCTGGCTGTTCGGCGAGGATTTCCTCAAGTGTGTCGACCGTATATGTAGGGCCGCCTCGGCGAATTTCACGGCCATCAGCCCGTAACCCGGATATTCCCTCAACGAGGGCCCTGGTCATCTCTAGGCGCACTGCTGCTGGCGTCACCTGGCGGTCTCCCACCTTTTGCCACGGTTCGTTTGCGACCATCAAGACAAGTTCATCAAGCCCCACTTGGGTTTGCACTGCCACAGCTGCAGCAAGATGCCCCGCGTGAGGCGGATCAAAGGTCCCCCCGAGGATGCCCAATCGGCGGGGCGCAGTTGTAGTCACGTGGCGAGTGTAGAAGGAATTGGGCTCCGGTAGCCCTCGGAAAAAAAATATCTTGCTCCGCCTCTAGCAAAGGGCAACTAAGACTGGTAATGTCTCCAATCCCCCCGACTAGGAGCCCCTCCTTAGTTGGTCCCATGTGTCCGATAACACGGACACCATGGGAACAAGCCCTACGAATACACGGTTGAACACTGCATCATGAATGACTCCATTGGTCTCTATCTAAACGACATCGGCAAAGTTGCCCTTCTTACTGCTGAAGACGAGCGCGAGCTCTCTAAAGCCATTGAAGCCGGCCGCGACGCCGCTACCCGCCTTGAAGCTGGCGAACGCGGAGCAGCCCTTCGCCGTGACCTGCGTAATGCAGCCACAGCAAAGGATCGCTTCATCCGTTCGAACCTTCGCCTCGTGGTCTCAATTGCACGTCGCTACCCATTGCCACAGGGCATGGACCTTCTAGACCTCATTCAAGAAGGAAACCTTGGTCTCGAGCACGCAGTTGACAAGTTCGACTGGCGCCGTGGTTTCAAGTTCTCCACATATGCAACTTTCTGGATCCGTCAGGCCATTGGTCGTGCACTTGACCAGAAGGCAAGCCTCATCCGTATCCCAGGCGATCGTTCAGCCAGCCTCCGCGCAGCATTGCGCCAGGCCTCAGGCGACGGCGAGACCCTCGATGCCGGCAACGCAGAGCTTCACCGCCTCACAACTCCTGTCTCTCTTGACAAGACTGTTGGCGACGATGGCGACGCAACTCTCGGTGACCTCATGGCTAACGGCCAAGGAACTCCTGAAGACGCAGTCATGGCAATGGTTGATACCGAACTTCTTGACGAACTTCTTGGCACGCTCGATGATCGCGCCCGTTATGCCGTTGAAGCCCGCTTTGGTCTTCTCGACGGCGAGCGCAAGAGCTTCCGCGAAGTTGGCGAAGACTTGGGCGTTACTGCCGAAGCTGCTCGTCGCCTTGTGAGCCGTGCTGTTGAAGGTCTGCGTGACGATGCCGAGCGCATCCTCGCAGTCTGATCAGTAATTACTTATTAATTCCCATTGCGCTGACCCCTCGTTTAGCGCAAGGCTAGGAAACTATGGCTCGTAGCTGGACACCTTCTTCATGGCAATCATCCGTTGCCGAACAACAGCCGCAATGGCCTGATGTTGCTGCGCGCGATCGCGCTCTTGCACAAATATCTGCCTTCCCACCATTGGTCTTCGCTGGCGAAGCACGTTCATTGCAGGCATCGCTTGCACAAGTTGCTGCAGGTAATGCATTCCTGTTGCAAGCCGGAGACTGTGCTGAAAGTTTCGATGAGTTTTCTGCCAACAACATTCGTGAAAAGTTGCGCGTCATTTTGCAGATGGCAGTGGTGCTCACGTACTCGATGGGAGTCCCTGTTGTCAAAGTTGGCCGCATGGCCGGACAGTTTGCAAAACCACGTTCTTCACCGTTTGAAAAAATTGGTGATCTGGAATTGCCATCATTCCGCGGGCACATCGTTAATGATGTGCACCCGACCGCCGAAGCACGAATCCCTGATCCACAACGAATGGTGCAGGCATACCATCAGTCAGCGAGCACACTGAACCTTCTGCGTGCTTTCACTAAAGGTGGATTTGCTGACTTAAACCGCGTGAATGCATGGACACAAGAATTCGTTGCATCTAGCCCAGAAGGCCAGCGCTACGTTGCGCTGTCAGCTGAGATTGAACGTGCACTTGATTTCATGCGTGCCTGCGGCATTGACACAGAGAACTACTCATCGCTTCATGAAGTTGATGTCTACACAAGCCACGAGGCTTTGCTGCTCGGCTACGAAGAAGCATTGACACGCCAAGATTCACTTACTGGCCAGTGGTATGACTGCTCTGCACACATGTTGTGGATCGGCGAACGCACCCGTCAACTTGATGGTGCACATGTTGAATTCCTTCGTGGCGTTGGCAACCCCATTGGTTGCAAAGTTGGCCCAACGACCTCCCCTGAATTTGTTCTTGAATTGTGCGAAGCGCTGAACCCAGCACAAGTGCCTGGTCGACTTACTCTCATCAGTCGAATGGGTGCAGACAAAGTAGAAGATTCATTGCGTCCACTTCTTCATGCAGTACGAGATGCAGGTCATCCTGTTGTGTGGGCATGTGATCCGATGCACGGCAATACCTTTACTGCTCCTAACGGTCGCAAGACACGTCACTTCGAATCAATCGTTGACGAGATTTCTGGTTTCGTTCGTGCACACAAAGCTGAAGGCACATGGCCAGGCGGAATTCATATCGAACTCACCGGCGACGATGTCACAGAATGCACCGGCGGCACAGACGATCTCACTCATGATGATCTCGATGATCGCTATGAAACAATCTGTGACCCACGCTTGAATGCTCGTCAATCACTTGACCTTGCATTCCGAGTAGCCGAACTTATTCGCGACGCAGTCTGACATGTCAGTTCTAGATCAGGCCTTTGGCCTTGCCGATGCATGGCCCGTTACCGAATCGTCAATTGCAGTTATTCATGCTGGTGGAACCGAATTTCACGGAGATGAACACCGTCGTCAGCGCATCGCATCTGTCAGCAAGCCTCTTGCAGCATGGGCTGTCTTGATTGCCGTTGAAGAAGGAAGCATCTCGCTCTCTGATGCAGTGGGCCAAACAGGCTGCACAGTCGAGCATCTTCTTGCTCATGCAGGTGGATACGGATTCGACGGAGTGAAACCTCTTGGTCGACCAGGTACCAAGCGAATCTATTCCAACACTGGTTTCGAGATGTTGGCAGAACATGTTGAACACTCGACCGGAATCGCATTTGTTGAATACATCGATGATGCAGTGTTTGCTCCACTCGGAATGCACAACACTGCACTCGAAGGATCATGTGCAAAAGACGTGCACTCAACTGCGAGTGACTTGGTGCTATTCCTAGAGGAACTTCGCTCCCCCACTTTGATTGCATCTGAAACGTGTATGCGTGCAATCACGCCAGCCTTTCCCGACCTTGCCGGCGTTGTGCCAGGCATCGGAAGCTTTGACCCGTGCCCATGGGGGCTTGGCGTCGAGATACGCGGGCACAAAACACCGCATTGGACAGGAACACGAAACTCTTCTTCCACCTTTGGTCACTTTGGTGGCATCGGCACCTTCATGTGGGTTGACCCTGTTGCAGATGTTGCATGCGTCATGATTTCAGAGCGTGAATTCGACGAGTGGGGCATGGATCATTGGCCAGCGTTCAACGATGCGGTTCTCTCCTGTCTCGGGAGATAACGATGACCTCCACTCAGAAGACGGGCAAATTCGTCACATTCACCATGGGCATTGGTCCGCTGCTTATTTGCGGATTCAGCGTGCCGATGTCAGTGAGCATGATCTTTCCCGCATTGAGCGACCTACAAGATAAATACAACTTCAGCGATGCTGGTCTTGGTTTTATCGCAGCAGCAGGATTCATGGCATCACTTCTGGTGTCATTGTTTGTCGCGCCCTTTGCTGACCGAGGCAAACCAAAGAAATTAGTTCTCGCCGCATTAATTTTGGCTTCCCTCGGTTCCACGCTTTTTGCATTCGGAAGCTCCTTGTGGATGTTTGTTCTTGCACGTGCAATTTCTGGAGCAGCATTAGGAACCAGTGGCCCAGCCATTAAGGCAATCGCCGCAAACATAGATAAATCTCGCGCAGCCGAACGTTTGGGGCGTTTACGCGGCGTGGAACTCGCAGGCTTCACAGGCGGTCCACTCATTGGCGCAACGCTTATTTCGCCGTTCGGCTTACGTGGAGCGTTTCTAGTCTTCTCTGTCTTTGCGCTAGTCGCGTTTGTCATTGTCGCACCACGTGAATTGCCGTCACTTCCTTCCACCGACGAATCGAAGCGACTCAGCATTGAGTTATTGAAGTACCGACCTATCCGTGCAGCTGCACTTGCATCACTCACGTTGTTCATTCCGGTCGGTATCTACGACTCGTTATGGGACCGCTACATCACGGACCGCGGCGGGAACAACTTCATGGTGGGCATGACATTTCTGTTGTACACAATTCCGTTCATCCTTCTCGGGGCCAAAGGTGGCCGCCTTGCCGATACAAAAGGTGCCGCACGTATGACCGTGATCGGCATTTTCATGACTGCACCATTAGTAATGTTGTACGGCTTTTTGCCAAGCGCTTTTCTTCTCGTCAGTTTCAGTTTGCTGGAAGGCGTAATCGGCGCTTTGAGCATCCCTGCAACGCAATCTCTCATGGCTCAAGTTGCACCACATGGCCGCGCAAGTGCGGCACAGGGGTTAAACGGAACCGGCGACCTCATCGCTGGTTCCATCATGTCGCTCATCGCACCAGTCATCTATGGCTCTCACGGCCCAGGTGCAACGTTCACATTTGCAGCCGTATTGATGCTGATATGTGGAACGGCGGTGGCCCTCATGTTGAGAACCACCGCCGACTCGCGTTCTACGACCTAAGTCGCAATTCTTTTGTTGATTATTTAGCTAAGGCGCTCAACGATCATTGCCATACCCTGGCCACCACCTACGCACATCGACTCCATGCCGTAGGTCTTGTCTTCCCACTGAAGACCATTGATGAGGGTTGTCATGATGCGTGCACCGGTCATACCGAATGGGTGACCAAGCGCAATTCCACCACCGTGGATGTTGAGCTTGTCCATTGGAATTCCGAGGTGCTTTGCTGAAGGAAGAACCTGTGCAGCAAATGCTTCGTTGATTTCAACAAGGTCGATTTGATCGATTGTCATGCCTGCGCGCTTGAGAGCTTGACGGCATGCTTCGATTGGACCAAGGCCCATGATCTCTGGGTTCAAGCCAGAAACACCTGATGACACGATGCGAGCAAGTGGGGTAAGGCCCAATTGCTTTGCGCGTGTGTCGCTCATGACAAGTACTGCAGCAGCACCGTCGTTGAGTGGGCAAGCGTTTCCTGCTGTAACTGAACCGTCTGGACGGAACACTGGCTTCAACTGTGACGTTGCTTCGTACGTTGTTCCTGCACGAGGACCATCATCCTTTGAGACAACAGTGCCATCTGGAAGCGTGATTGGTGTGATCTCGCGCTCGAAGAAACCATTCTCTTGGTGAGCAACAGCCAAGTTGTGTGAACGAACACCGAAGTGGTCCATGTCTTCGCGGCTGACGCCTTCGACCTGAACAACGTTCTCTGCTGTCTGACCCATTGCGATGTATGCGTCTGGCAAACCAGTTGCTGGTGTCCATACTGCTGCTCCACCCTCTGCGCGCGCACGTGTGCGAACTGAAGGATCTTTGAAGATTGCGTTTGGAGCTGAGTCACTTGCACCTGATCCGTAACGGCTCACTGTTTCAACACCAGCAGCGATGAAACAATCGCCCTCTCCGGCGCGAATAGCGTGAGCAGCCATACGAATTGTCTGCAATGAAGATGAGCAGTAACGGTTAACAGTTACTCCAGGAACATCATCAAGGCCAGCAAGAATTGCGACCATACGACCAATGTTGAATCCGCCTTCGCCTGCAGGCTGGCCGATGCCCAACATGAGGTCTTCAACGTCGGAACCCTTCACTTGAGGAACCTTCGCCATGAGTGCACGCACAATCTGGGCTGCAAGATCATCAGGACGCATGTCCTTGAGCGAACCCTTGTTGGCGCGGCCAATTGGGCTGCGGGCTGTGGCGACAATAACTGCTTCAGGCATGGGGTCTCCTTTGTTTGTGGTTCGCGTATCGAACCGACCCCACGAGAGTAGTCAAACTTGAGCCAAAATCAGTCCTCGAACTGAGCACAGGCTATTTCCGCCCATTAAGGTCAGCGATTATGGATTTCCCAGTTGTCCCACTTGCCGATATCAACCTTTCCTCACAAGAGTTCTGGACCATGCCCCGCGACTGGCGTGAAGGCGCCTTCAAGACCCTGCGCGATGAGGCACCATTTCAGTTCTTTGATGAATACGTCATGGAAGACTCCCCATTCCCCCCAGGCCGCGGATACCGAGCACTCACCCGCCACGACGACATCTGGCATGTCAGCCGTAACGCATCACTGTTCTGCAGTGGCCAGGGTTCAAACATCGGAGACCTGCCCGTCGAACTCAATGAGTTTTTCGGATCCATGATCAACATGGACGACCCAAAACATTTCCGTCTACGCAGCATTGTGGCTAAGGGTTTTGGACCTCGCGAAATTGGTCGCGTAGAAGACCTAGTCAAGATCCGTGCCGCAAAAGTTGTTGACCGTTTACTAGCGGAATTTTCTGAGCGTACGTGTGACTTCGTAGAGCAGGTAGCAGCCCCAATGCCATTGCAAATCATTTGTGACATGATGGGCGTTCCAGAGTCAGACCATTCAGATATTTTCCGTTGGACCAACACAATCCTCGGAGTTGGTGACCCAGAGTTCGTGACGTCATACGAAGACCTCATCACTGTTGGTATGGAAATCTTTGCGTATGCGCAAGCACTTGGTGAAGACCGCAAGGCAAACCCTCGCGACGACATCACGAGCGTCATGATGGCAGCTGAAGTAGACGGTGAATCACTCACCGCTCAAGAGTTTGGCTCGTTCTTCATTTTGTTGGTTGTTGCAGGAAACGAAACAACACGTAACGCAATTAGCCACGGCATGAAGTTGCTCACTGACAACCCAGACCAAAAGAAGATTTGGTTTAACGACTTTGATACTCACAATCGCACTGCAGTGGAAGAAATTGTTCGCATGGCTACTCCAGTCATTCACTTCCGTCGTACTGCACTACAAGACACCGAAATCAACGGACAAAAGATTCTTGAAGGTGAAAAAGTAGTGATGTTCTATTCATCGGGCAACCGTGACGAACGCATATTTGCCGACCCACACCAATTCAATGTCACTCGTGAAATTGCACCTGCGCAAATAGGTTTCGGCGCAGGTGGCCCTCACTTCTGCCTGGGTGCAAACCTTGCTCGTCGTGAAGTATCCGTAATGTTCGGCGAAATCGCACGTCGCATGCCGACCTTGCATGCAGAAGGCGAACCTGCCTACCTGCAGAGTTCGTTCATCAACGGCATCAAGCGCCTTCAGTGCTCTTGGTAACTGACTCAATGTGAAGTTGCGCAATCGCCTTCACATGATCAGTTAATGGGTGCTGCGGATTGAGCCTGTAGCCACTCCAGTGTTCCAGCACACACCTCAGCACTAGTTCCTGCTGAACCAATCGCTGCAGCACCATATGAACCTGACTACGGGAACGATTAGTGAGACCGGCGATGTTGGAAGCCGAATGTTCCCTTGGGCTGCGACCCAAAATGCACAAGACATCACTCTCAACTCCAGGGCTGAGAACTTTGAAGGGGTTGTCATCACTGACATGCGGAAATCTCATGCCCCTATGTGTGCGTGAAGCAAGGCTGTTCGGAAACTCATACGTCATCCGCGACCCACCTTCAAAAAAGTGTTCGATTTTCCGAACATTTATGTTCGGGCGGCTTGCTTGCGTTGTAGGAAAAACCGAACGCTATTCAGCAATCATGCGGATGTCGGCAACTACAGCAGCGTGATCACTCGGTTGGATGCCACCAACAGTGTCGACGCCTGCAAGCCAGATTCGAGATGGATTACCAATAGGCCGTGGACGCGGCCATGACACGAAGATGTAATCAAGTCGACGATTCGGCCATGTTGAATCGCCAATGTACGGATTATCGCGACGCCATGTAAACCCTGCGCCGTCGCCAGCAATTTCCCACAGGTCTGTAAAGACAAGTCCAGGCACTGCAGGTGCGCTGCGGCCAGTCAACATGCGAATCTCGTCCGAGTCAGGTACCGAGTTGAAGTCACCTGCCATGAGAACGGGAACATCAACTTCAGGGTCGTTGCGAAGTTGATCAACAATGCCGCTGAGTGCTTCACATTGAGCAATGCGTGTTGCTGACGCATCGAACTTGTGATCAAGGTGAGTACACACTGTCCACCACCGACCATACGGAGTCTCAAGTTGAGCAACAACAGCTCGGCGATAACTAGGCGCACCTGTTACATCAGGAAGTCGATGCACTTCCCACGACACAATTGGCCACCGCGACAGAATCGCATTGCCCAAACTGACACCATTGTCATACCACGGGCCTTCCGTGCGAGCGACATGCATGTTGAGTTCATCGGCAAGCCATTGCACCTGGTCAAGGCCGCCTTCTTGTGCCCACACTTCTTGCAGGAAAACAATGTCAGCATTCTCACTACGCAAAGTGGTGAGAATGGCCTCCTGGCGATCACGCCAAGGGCCAAATTGCCACCACAGGTTCCAAGTGAGAATACGTGCCTCCATGGCGCATACGGTACAACCACATGAGCGAGACTGAGGACGTGCCCACTTCCCGTGTCCCCTCTCTTGCTGGCGTCTTTGGCGGCGGAGGCTTGTTTGGTATCGGATTTGCGATGGGAGTCCTTGAAGGCCTCAAGCCCCGAGGAATAGACCTTTCTGAGGTGCCGTTACTTGGTACGTCTGCGGGTTCATGGGCCGCTGCGGCTACGGCCCTTGAAGTGCCATTCCAGGTATTGGCCGACATGCGCGTGCCCTCCTTTCCTAATCCGAAGCCGGGACTGCTCGCCGGTATCGCTCGTGAAATATTCGGCGACCAAACAGATCCGCTTATTCATGTCATGGCGTGTTCCTTGCCGCGACTGAAACGCACCATTCTCGACGGCGGGAAATATCCGCTCAGTGAATTAGTTGCAGCATCATCAGCCGTGCCTGCCCTGTTGTCTCCCCATGTTATTGATGGCACCCGATACATCGATGGTGGGGTGCGCTCTGGCACCAGTGTTGATTACGGTCCTGTAGCGAAGAATCTCGTTGTCATTGCACCATTAGCGGGAGCGATGTGGGGACCGTTTGCTCGGTTCGTGGATAATGGCATGCATAAAGAAATTGCACTGTGGAAAGAGCGCACCGGTGGCAAAGTGTTGATATTTACTCCACACAATATTGCTGCTTCCATCGCTCGAAACCCAGTGCACTTATTTGACAAAGCCCGAGCAATTGAGGCCTACCACTTGGGTCGCGAAGAAGCGAAAACATTCGACCTCACGTTTTCGTAAATGGTGACTGCTATTGCGTTGCAAGGCTGGCGCGAAATTCGCCTTCAACAATTAATGCAGCAATCTCAGGTGATGGTTCACTGAGACGTTCAAGTGTGACACCAATGATGTCACCTTCAAATCGATACACATGTGGGTAGAACCCCACTGGTGCACCGGTGTCCATACCGACATCAAACGATTCACCACTCATTGAGAAAACAATGGGAACACTTCGTTCTACATATGTATGTGCAGCTGGTAAACCATCAACTGACAACACTGCATGACCGCCTGCGCCGAAACCACCGTCATAAACAAAATCGACTATCACTTCGTGACGACCAGGGGTTAACGGCGCCGCAGAGGTGGCAACGAAATGGTCATGCCCCATCCAGTTGTAGTGATACACAGGGCACCCGGAGTCATTGACATACAAAGTCCATCCGGCCATGTTGCCGCCCTGACACACGATCACGCCACGTGATCCGGCTATCGGCACAACAACTTCTGCAGTAATGCGAAACGAACAATTCTTTAGGTTCACCACTGAACGTTCTGGCATACGTATGTGATCAGCGGTGTATGTCATTTTCTTCAGTCCACCAAGATTTTCAGGCGGCACAACGGTCATTCCTAAAGTCGAACCAGGTTCGCGCAATGGATATACGTTGTTGCGTTTTGCTTCCGAATCAAACAGTTCTAATAATTCAGCGAGCTTTTCAGGAAATTCTGCAGAGAGATCAACACCCTGCGAGAAATCTTCTGCGATGTTGTACAGCTCCCACTTTTCCTGCGGCCCATCAAATGGCACCATGCCAAACCTGTTCCAGGGCACTCGCCCATGGAAACACGAAGCAATCCAACCATCGTGATAAATCGCGCGGTTACCGAACATCTCAAAATACTGAGTAGTGCGTGTTGACGGACCATCATTGCCATCCATTGCGTACAACATTGAAACGCCATCAACAGGCAATTGTTGTAACCCGTTCACCATTGTTGGAATCTCCACGCCAGCAGCGGCGAGAAGCGTCGGCATTACGTCAACCACATGATGAAACTGCGTGCGTAGCCCACCAGCATCTGTGAAACGCCCTGGCCATTGCACGGCCATTGCATTGCGAGTGCCACCAAAATGTGATGCCACTTGTTTCATCCACTGAAACGGCGAATCAAGAGCCCACGCCCACGACAAGTTGTAATGGTTCTCACACCGAGCAGTACCGAAATCTTCCATGTGCTCAAGTAACCACTCTGGATCTTCAGGAATGCCGTTCTGGAACGACGGCGCACTCCATGCTCCGTGCACTGTGCCTTCAGCGGATGCGCCATTGTCGCCCGTGATGTACATGAACAATGTGTTGTCTGCTTCGCCCATTGCTTCAACCGCATCAAGCACGCGACCAATTTGCGCATCGGTGTGCGCGAGGAACCCTGCGAACACTTCCATCAGACGAGAAGCAACTGGCTTGTACCGGTCAGGATATTCATCCCATGATGGAACTTCATCTGGCCGTTCTGTGAGCTTTGTGCCCGCAGGAATAACTCCGAGCGCTAACTGGCGCTCGTAAATCTCTCGACGTAGTGCATCCCACCCTTGATCAAACTGACCCTTGAATTTCTCAATCCACTCTGGACCCACATGATGTGGGCAGTGCATTGCGCCGGTAGCGATGTACGTAAAAAATGGTTTTTCTGGTTGCGATGCCTTCTGCACTCGCATCCATGAGATTGCTTTGTCTGCAATGTCTTCAGTCATGTGATAGTCATCACGACCTTCATAGGGCATCACGGGAGTTGTCTGGTCAAACATCGGCGGTTCCCACTGCGATGCTTCTGCATTCAAAATTCCGTAGAAGCGTTCGAATCCGAGACCTGTAGGCCACCGATCAAATGGGCCCGCAAGAGTTTGTTCCCACAATGGAGCCAAGTGCCATTTGCCGAATGCTCCAGTGGAATATCCGGATTGCTTCAAGATTTCAGCAACGCTCGCAGCTTCCTTCGGAATAATGCTGTCGTAGCCAGGGAAAACATTTGCACCTTCAGGAATGCCGCCCATGTGCACCGTGTGGTGATTACGCCCGGTCAACATTGCGGCACGTGTTGGTGAACACAGTGCAGTTGTATGAAATTGATTAAAGCGCAAACCGTGTGCTGCGACACGGTCAAGAGCCGGCGTCGGCACTGGGCCTCCGAATGTTCCACATGTTCCGAAACCCACATCATCCAAAAGAATCAGCACAATGTTGGGCGCGCCTTTGGGTGCCTTCGTAATTGTCAACGGACTCGGGGTTGAATCCGCAACGATGTACCCCTGCGTTCCTTCAAAAGGCGCTGTGGGCTGCGGCAATGACGTTGTCATCAGCCAGCAAAACCCTTGTTCTCAAATGATGCGCGAACGCGATCAACAATTGCAGCGTCGCCCGACACCACAATGGCGCCGTCGCTAAGTTCTTTGCTCCATGTAGAGCGTTCTGACAGCAGAACCAACAATGTTGCACGCGACATCTTCACCATGGTCGTTGCTCCCCAACCATCTGTTGGCACTGCTACAGAGTTGCGAACATGTAGACCGGCAGTTTCGTCGCCGACTACAAATGCGATGTGGTGATTAATGCCAGCAATCTTGTCGGGGTCCACAACGACGCGCAATGTGTGAATAAGACCCACCGCAGATGCCTCACCGAGGAATTTCGGGTTAAAGCCGTGCTTCATGAATCGGTCCATCGGGAATGACCCATCAAGATGACGAGCACGCGTGATTGCCCAGTTACGAATGTTCGCTGCAGGTGTGCGCTCCGCAATTACGCGAAGACACGATGCCAAAAGGTTGCGTTCTTCTTGAGTTGCACCTTCAGACTTTGCAAGCCATGTTCCAAGTTCTGTAGCCCAACGAATATCGTCGGCCGCAAGAGCCGCTGTACACTGCGCAGCAACGGCAGCACGACCGCCAAAACCAGCAATCAATTTTTCATATCGTGACTGAGGCTCTTCTGGGAACAACTTTGCTTCATCGCCGTCAAACCACCCGCGTAGACCCATGAAGATCTGGCGCAAGTGATGTTCAGTGACCCCGTAACGCTCGCTAGTGAGGTAATCCACGTCGTACATCTCTGGCAACGTAATGCGCGAAGCCAACTGATCTGCCGTCCACCCCTTATTGATGCCGCGAACTGATTGGTCCCACATGAACTGAATCGAGTCGCGATATCGAGTCGACTTTTCACGAATATTGTCCTGACCCGAAAGCGCCGGCCCATGAGTAGCTACCAAATATTCAGGCGCCCACTTAATGATGTTGTCAATTCCTGGAATCAATACGCGAGGGTCACGGTATTCCTCGCCACGAATTGCAAAAACATTGAAAAGAACTGGCCACACAGAGTTATGAACGCACGTGCCAATAGTTGGGAAATAGAAGTTGATCGAGTCATCTGAATCGCTTGGCGAATGCAGGTACTGCACTGGCAACCCAGCAACCGTTATTGACCCTTTTTCTCCCAATGCTTCAGTAACAGGAATATGTCCTGGCGTAAATGGTGCATGAACAGGGTTCTTATAGAAGAAACCAAGACCAACATTGACTGTTGCATCAGGGCCGTCAGTCGGCATGACTACTGCGAATTGTTCAACAATGCCACGTGCATACGCAGGCGAAATCTCACCCAACGTGCGTTCTTTATTAAACGCGAGTTTCTCATGACCATAAATTGGCAACGGCGTCGCGTGATTGCCTTCTTCAAGAATCGCCTTGGTGCCTTCTACATAATGGAAGTGCGTGTAGATAACAGCAGCAATTGGCGCTGACGTGAATTCACGCAACCTGCGTAATGCTTCACTCATCTCTTCAATCGACTCTCCAGTATCAACAGCAATGATTCCCTCTGGCGCTTCAATAAATGTTTGGTTTGACAAACCATTGCCTACCAAGCACCACACACCAGACCGCACCTCATAGAAATCGGCTCGTACGACTTCGCTTTGGGCTGCATGCCACTTGTGAACGCGTTGACCACCTGGGGTGGTAACGACGTTTGTATCTGATGTGTCAAAGCTGCGAGTCATAGTGAGTCAATAGTAAGGCAGATACCCCACTGCCACCCCAGCCGCTGTTGATACCTGAATGCAAAAGGACCCCGAGCAATTGCCCGGGGTCCTTTTAATGTTCTAGCGACGCATGCGCCGCACTAAATCAGCTACAACCGCTGGTGGAACCACATGATGGGCACGCGTGGCATGAACCGGCGCGCTGCATCTGTACGCCACACATCATGCACATTGGTGCATCACTATGACGGGCAATTCCGTTTGGATTTGAGTGATCAGATAGTGGCGCAGTTGGAGCGATTCCCATCTCGATTTGTGTCACCAATTCTGAAACTGACTGAACTGACTTTGGATCAGTTGCAATTTCAGTGCCATTGGTGGTTTCGATTACTGATTCTTCAACACCAGGAAGCGTTGGCTGAATGCGCTCATCACGGCTAAAGATGCCGAGTTCGGCACGCTCGTCGTATGTCATGTATTCAAGTGCCAAGCGACGGAACAAGTAGTCCATGATTGATGAAGCCATACGAATGTCTGGATCATCTGTCATACCTGCAGGTTCGAAGCGCATGTTTGTGAATGCTTCAACAAAGGCACGCATTGGCACGCCGTACTGAAGGCCATACGAGATTGACTTTGCAAACGCATCCATGATGCCTGACAAGGTTGAACCCTGCTTTGACACGGTGAGGAACAACTCGCCTGGGCGGCCATCTTCGTATTCACCGATGTTTGCAAAACCCTTACAGTCAGCAACGCGGAACTCGAATGTGCGACCACGACGTGAACGCGGCAACTTCTGACGTACTGGCTGAGTAACGATCTTTTCTACAACGCGCTCGATAACGGTGGTGGCTGCTTCTGCTTTTTCAGCATCAGTTGAGTCATCATCTTTCTTTGCGGTGCTCAGTGGCTGGCCCACCTTGCAGTTGTCGCGGTAGATAGCTACTGCTTTGATACCCAATTCCCATGACAACATGTGCAGCTTCTCAATGTCTTCAACTGTTGCCTCTTCTGGCATGTTGACGGTCTTTGAAATTGCACCTGAAAGGAACGGCTGCACAGCACCCATCATGCGGACGTGGCCTTCGTAATGGATGGTGTTGTCACCCATTGAGCACGCAAACACGCTGAGGTGGCTTGATTCGATGTGTGGAGCACCCAAGATGGACTTGTTCACATCGATGTAGGCAACGATGTCGTCTACCTGCTGGGTGTTGTAACCCAAGCGGCGAAGCGCACGAGGAATGGTTTGGTTCACGATGCTCATTGAGCCGCCGCCAACCATCTTCTTGAACTTCACAAGACCAAGGTCTGGCTCAACACCAGTGGTGTCGCAGTCCATCATGAGGCCGATTGTTCCGGTTGGTGCAAGCACTGTGGCCTGTGAGTTACGAACGCCG
>Ga0209500_10001128_pt1 | contig 20825 bp, 15 predicted proteins | sample S_140212_EF_Meta_FD_187323 | JGI IMG/M metagenome (GOLD analysis project Ga0209500, IMG submission 187323) | Freshwater microbial communities from Lake Simoncouche, Canada to study carbon cycling - S_140212_EF_MetaG (SPAdes) (version 2) | ecosystem: Environmental > Aquatic > Freshwater > Lake ... | reverse complement strand
GCTCCATGCATTGCCATTGTCATGGTCGCGCAGGTCAGCCTGGGCATCGATATGAATAACACCAAAATTTACTACGCCGGCATCTAACAATCCCTTAACCATGGCGTACGACACAATGCCATCACCGCCTAATCCAATTGGAAACTTTTCCATTTTGACAATTTTGCTGACTTCCGCAGAAATTTTGGCGAGTGCTTTTTCTGTACCGCCTTTGCAATCCACAGGGTCATGGGTGTATATGCCATGCCGAGCCGGAATACTTTTACCATCCCAAGACTCCAGCAAATTGGAAGCTTGCAGAATAGCAGCAGGTGCACTGGCCATGGCTGACGCCTTGAAACGTTCGCCTACCAGTGGCAATGGCAACACATGGAAAAAAGCATCTGCAGGTTTAGGCTGCTTGAAAACCGAACCTAGAAAACCGGGGCCGGCATGAGTGGCTTTCGTTGTAGTTGGCACAGCAGGCGCTGCTTTTGAAACTGCCGGAGTTGATTTTTTAACCACTGTGGCAGATTTCTTTGCAGCAGGCGCTGCTTTTTGTTTTGTACTGGGCATTAACTCTTTTTCCTCATTGCTGATAGCAGTTTCCCCTACTGTGGTAACAGCAGGAAACTTAATCTTAAACATCGTTTGGGTAGCCGGGTTGGACTGCGCCCTTTGTAAAACTAATAATTAAAAATATCCAGCAGTATTATCAGGATAGTCTGTCACGGAAGTCTTCGTACCCGAATTCACGCACCACACTCAGTTGATTTGTGGCGGAATTCCAGATTGCAAGGGTCGGCAAAGGCACACCATTAAAAGTGGTTGTCTTTACCATCGTGTAATGGGCCATATCATCGAAGATCAAGCGCTGCCCCACCATCAGGGGCTGTTCGAAACTATAGTCGCCCATGATATCCCCTGCAAGACAACTTAAGCCCCCTAGTCGATAAGTGTGAGAAAACTCGCTTGCTACCCCGGAATTAAAGATATGCGCCCGGTAAGGCATTTCAAGGGTGTCGGGCATATGGCATGTGGCAGAGCAATCTAGGATGGCTATACCGGCGTCATTTTCCATTAAATCAAGAACTTCACTGACCAACACACCCGTACCGATGGCAATGGCTTCGCCTGGCTCCAGATAAACCTGCACATCATATTTGGCGCTGAAGTTTTTGATGCGGTCGATCAAACCTGCAACATCATAATCAGGATGAGTAATATGATGCCCACCCCCAAAATTCACCCACCGCATCTGCTTGAGTAACTCAGGGCACTGCTTTTCCACCGCATCTAAGGTGCGGGCAAGCGGGGCAAAATTCTGTTCGCATAAGGTATGAAAATGCAAACCCGTTATGCCACTAAGATCTTTGCCCAGTAATTGCTTTATGGGTGTGCCTAACCGCGAACCAGGCGCACACGGATCGTAGAGCGCTACCGCACCTTCGGAATGGCCTGGATTGATGCGTAAGCCAAATTCCAGTTGTGGACGCGCCTTACGGGCGGCATTAATCAAGGGCTGAAACCGTAGCCACTGGGAATAGCTATTGAAAACAACATGATCGGCGAAGGTCAGGATCTGCTGGAGATCCCCAGCTGTGAAAGCAGCAGAATAAACGTGAACTTCCTTGCCATATTCCTCCTTACCTAAGCGCGCTTCCAGTAAGCCACTGGCGCAAGTGCCCGACAGGTAACGCATTACCAGAGGTGCCAGACTGAACATGGAAAAAGCTTTCAGTGCGAGCAATATTTTGGCGCCAGATTGCTGTTCAACTGACTGTAACAACTGCAGATTACGCTCCAGCGCAACTTCATCCACAACAAAACAAGGGGACGGCACACATGTAGGATCAAAGCTCGAAAACGTGCTGGCGGCAGGCGACTTAGACAAGATCGAATCCAGGATCTTCAATGACCTGCCACGGCAATCCATACAAATTCATGTCAGCCATAAACGGATCAGGATCCAACTGTTCCATGTTCCATACGCCTGCTTTAGCCCATTTACCTTCCAGCATCATCTTGGCTCCGATCATTGCAGGCACACCCGTGGTGTAGGAAATCGCTTGCGACAACACTTCCCGATAACAGGCTTGATGATCACAAATGTTGTAGACGAAGATGGCGCGTGGTTTGCCATCTTTTAGGCCAGTGACATGACAGCCGATACACGTCTTGCCCACCGTGCGTGGTCCCAACGTGGAGGGGTCAGGCAACAAAGCCTTGAGAAACTGGATTGGCACAATCTGCTGCCCCTGGAACAGGACCGGGTCGATGCGGGTCATACCCACATTACCGAGCACTTCCAGATGTTTAAGGTAACTTTCCCCGAAACTCATCCAAAATTGGGCCCGTTTCAACGTGGGGAAATTTTTGGTGAGAGATTCCAGCTCTTCATGGTACATACGGTAGATATTGTAGGTGCCTACGCCATCAGGACAGGTAAAAGATTGCTTGAGCGACATGGCAGGTGTGGTGACAAACTTGCCAGCTTCCCAGTGTTGACACTCGGCAGTGACTTCACGAATGTTGATTTCGGGATTGAAGTTGGTAGCAAAAGGATAGCCGTGATTACCACCGTTGACGTCGATGATGTCGAGGGTGTGGACCTCATCAAAATAATGTTTTGCTATCCAGGCCGTGTAAACGTTGGTAGCACCCGGATCAAAACCGGAACCCAGCAACGCCATTAAGCCGGCCTTGGCAAATTTTTCCTGGTACGCCCACTGCCATTTGTATTCAAACTTTGCATTATCTAGCGGTTCGTAATTGGCGGTGTCCAGATAGTTAACACCAGCTTCTAGGCAGGCATCCATAATGTGCAAATCTTGATAAGGCAGTGCAACGTTGATGACTAGTTGCGGCTGAAATTTACGTATCAGCGCCACCAGCTCCGGCACATTGTCTGCGTCTACTTGTGCAGTCTGGATGGAGCGACCATGGGTTTCGCTGATCTGCTGTGCAATTTTCAGACATTTGGATTCGGTACGACTGGCAAGAGTAATTTCACTGAAAACGGCCGGCAAGAGTGCACATTTGTGCGCCACCACTTGCCCCACCCCGCCTGCACCAATAATAAGAACTTTTGCCATGACTCTAGCGCCCTCTACTCAGTCTTCTTTTTCGTAATATGTGTAGCCGTTCATGCTGTCGCTGAACAGCTTGATGATCTGCTGGCGATCTTTAATGGTAATTCGGCCTTCTCGAACTGCCCGTTCAGCAGTGTTCCGATGCCGCAATTGCATTTCTTTGGGGTGATATTCCACATAACTGAGCACGTCAGAAATTGTGTCGCCGTGCATTTCCTTGACGAAATCGTAAGTGCCCTCGCGATTAATGCGCACACTCACCACGTTAGTATCGCCAAACAAGTTATGCAGATCACCCAAGGTTTCCTGATAGGCGCCTACCAGAAACACGCCCACATAATATTCTTCGCCTTCGCGCAAAGCATGTAATGGCAGCACTGTAGCAACTTCAGTTTCGCCCACAAACTTGTCGATCTTGCCGTCGGAGTCGCAGGTAATATCGGCAATCACTGCTTTGCGCATGGGTTCTTCGTGTAAGCGATGTATAGGAGCAATCGGAAACAATTGGTCAATAGCCCAGGTATCGGGCAAAGATTGAAACAAACTGAAATTACCGTAGTAAATATCCGCAAGCGAAAGTTTGAGACCCTCCAGATCCGCTGGAACCCGTGCCATGCCCTCAGCGATATCGGCAATTTTTTGCAGCAAATCTAGAAACATATTTTCTGCTACCGACCGTGTGCGCAAATCCAAATGACCACGCTTGAACAATTCGCGCGCTTCATTGCGATAGAAGTGCGCATCGTTGTAGCACTCCTGTAAGCGTGCTTCCGACAAATTGGGGTAGATGTCGCGCATGTTGGTTATAAGATCGTGCTCATCTGCATGGGGCAGCGGCAATTTTGCGGCTTCAAAAGTAGTGGTATCCAAAATGTTGAAAATCAGGATGGAAGAATAAGCAATCGTGGCCCGTCCGGATTCAGTAATAATGGTCGGATGTGGAATATCGTAATCGTCAAATGTGTTTTTGAGGGTATCGACGATATCTTCACAATATTCGTTGAGTGAATAGTTGCGGCTTTGCCCATCATTGGAACCCCAGCCTGTGTAATCCACGGCAAGCCCACCCCCAAGGTCAATGAATTTAAGAGGGGCACCTTCTTTGACCAAACCGGCATAGAGCTGACAAACTTCCGTGATACCACTACGGATATCTTGAATATTGGGAATTTGAGAGCCTAGATGGCAATGTAATAACTGCAAACAATGCAGCATGTTTTCAGCTTTGAGGGTGTCTATCAAATCGACCAGTTGGATAGCAGTCAAACCAAACACACTGCGATCACCACTGGTGCTATTCCAATGCCCACTGATACTGACTGTGGTTTTAACGCGCACCCCGATAATAGGCTCAACATTCATGAAGCGGCTGCGTTCGATAATAATGGGGATTTCGGTAGGAGTTTCCACCACAAAAACACACACAAAACCAAGTTTGATGGCCGACAGGCCCAGATCTATAAACTCCTGATCCTTGTAGCCATTGCAAATAATTATGCTACCCGGCTCTTCCAAGGTAGACAGCGCCACAATAATTTCAGGCTTGCTGCCCACTTCAAATCCATGTTTATAACGAGCACCAAACGCGGCAATTTCTTCCACTACCTGTGCTTGCTGATTAACCTTAATGGGATAGACGCCACGATATTCACCTTTGTAGCCGAGGGTTTCTATGGCTTTGCGAAACGTGGTGTTGAGGCGATGTATTTGCGCATCCAAAATATTTTCGATACGCAACAATACCGGCATCTGCAGGTCGCGCTCCAGCATACCTTTGACTATGGCGATTAATTCGACTTCAGCATGGAGAGTGCGGGCGGTGACATTACCTTTGGCAGAAACGCCAAAATAATCGTTTCCCCAACGCTCAAAACCGTACAAATCTTTGGAGTTTTCGATGGTCCACACAGGGGGGTCAATGGCGTTCAATTAGCTGCCCTCAAAGGCCACATTTACAAGAGGCGCGATTGTACCTAGTTCACTTAGCAAAGCCACCCCGCATTAATAAAATTCAGGTTAAGTCCATATGAAGGAAAGTTAGTTATTTCAAGGCAATAGATCATCACTCCAGGCCTTGATAGCGGCGGAATGATCAACACTGAAACCCAGCTTTTCCCTGGCCATTATCCAGCGTTCACAAGTCAACCGCGACAGCGGTGCATCCAACTTTACAGCTGCGCCTAAATCGGCAGCTATTTTTACATCTTTGGCTAACAAGCCTAGCGCAAAACCCGTGGCATATTTTTCATCTAGGACATGTTCTTTCATGACCACCTCTGAGATAAACGACTTGCCCGTAGATACATTCACGATATCGATTAGTGTGTTCGCATCCAGCCCGAAGCGCCGAGCGATCAGCACCGCTTCCGCGGTGGCTGTAAAAGTAGTGGCCGCAATGAAATTATTCAGCGCTTTTACTGCATGCCCAGAACCGCTGCCGCCAGTATCGAACAAGCGATTGCCCATAATAGCCAGTATAGTTTTCGCATTTTCGATGGCTGCTTTATCGTCTCCGCCAATCATGATTGTCAGAGTGCCCAGCTTGGCCCTGGGTACAGCTCCTGATACCGGAGCATCCAACAATATTATTTGTTGTGCTGCCAGGGTACGTGCCAATACTTGAGTTCCGGTTGGCTCCGAGGAACTCATATCAATAACAATGGTACCCGGGCGTGCAACTTGTAAAAAAACACCCGCTTCGGCATGCAGCAACACATCACTCACGATTTGGCCGGTGGGCAACATCGTGATAACAAAACTCGAATTTGCAACATCCTTGATGCTGCGCGCCCATTGCGCGGCATGTTGTTGGCAAAATTGTTCTGCACGCGCTGTATCCATGTCATAAACGGTCACTGCATGTCCGGCTTTCACCAGATTAGCCGCCATCGGCCAGCCCATATTGCCAATGCCTATAAAACCGATTTTCTGTTTGTCTGTGCTCATATTTATTTCCAATATCGTCAATCAAGGCCCAGCTTAGCCAACACTTCTTTTGTTGCTGTCATCGCCTCTACACCAGTTGGAATACCTGAATAGACCGACGTGTGCATGATGATTTCACGAATCTCTTCCACAGTGACACCGTTGGATAAGGCGCCTTGTACATGCAATTTCAATTGATTGGGCTTGCTCAGTGCGATCAACGCGGTGAGTGTGATGATGCTGCGGGTTTTAAGATCTAACCCCGGCCGCTGCCACACCTCGCCAAAACAATGGGAGGTGACCATGTCTTCAAACGGACGGTTAAACGTAGTCGCGAGATTTAACCGCTCTTCTACACCAGCTGCGCCCCACATAGTGCAACGCAATTGCATACCTGCATCGTAATTCTTCTTTTCGGTCATGAGGGGGCTTCCTACTTGATAGTTGTTTATAAAGATTGCAAATCCTGACCTTTGGTTTCGGGAATAAAGAAAGTCAGCACAATTACCCCTACTATCGCAATTACCAAGGGGTACCACAGCCCAAAATGCATATTGCCGTTGGCGGCAACCATGGCAAAAGCAATAGCAGGTAAAAACCCCCCAAACCAACCAGAGCCAATATGATATGGCACAGATAAGGCAGTGGAGCGAATTCTGGTGGGAAACATTTCCAGCACCATGATAGGCATCGGTGCATAAACCATCGTGGAAAATACAATCATCAAAAACAGCAGCGCTATCAACAGCGGAACATTAATTGCCGCAATATCAACCGCTGCAGGATAACCTTCCAGCGCCAATGCAGCATTCAAACGAGCACGAAAATCACTACGCGCAGCCGCAAGTTCCACTCCAGACAAACTTGCACCTTCGACACTAGCTACAACTTGCGCGCCAAAGGATACCTGCGCCAACGCGCCGGACTGCGCCTCGGTATTGCTGTAACTTACGCCTAGCCCTGCCAAGGTACTCTTGGCAATATCACAGGAAGAGACAAAGGCTCCTTGCCCTACCGGATCAAATTGCAAGGAACATTGTGTGGCATCAGCTGTAACCACTACTGGTGCACGTTCTTGGGCTTGCGCCAGCGCAGGATTAACCAACGCAGCGAATGAGTGAAACATTGTCCACATAGTCAGCACCGACAATATACCGCCCGCGAGAATCACCGGCTTACGCCCTATTCTGTCCGTCAACACATTAAATAATACGTACAAAGGCACACTCAGAAACGTTACCACCATCATAATAAAAGTCATGGTGGCCGAAGGTAATTTAAGAATTTGGGTAAGAAAAAATTGTGAATAGAAATGTGCCGTATAAAAGATCACTCCTTGCAGCGCAGTCAAACCAAACAAAGCCAATAACAATAATCTCAGATGTTTCCATTCGCCAAACGCTTCTTTTAATGGCTGTTTTGCCGCTTTTCCTTCGGCCAACATCTGCTTAAATACTGGCGACTCATCCAAATTTAAACGAATCCAGACAGATATAATCAATAAAAAGAACGACAGCAGAAATGGAATGCGCCAGCCCCAGTCCAGAAAATTCTGTTCTCCGAGTGCGGTGCGCGTGACATAAATAATCAGAAACGACATGAATAACGCAAAGGCTGCGGCTGCTTGAATCCATCCCACGTAATAACCCCGTTTGGCAACTGGAGCATGTTCTGCGGTGTATACCACTGCACCTCCATATTCACCCCCAAACGCCAACCCTTGAATTAGACGCAAAATGATCAGCAGAATCGGCGCGAGAATTCCCACTGACTTATAGGTAGGCAAAAGGCCGATACCCACGGTTGCAGATCCCATCAAGATGATGGTGATCAAAAATGCCTTCTTGCGCCCTGACCTATCCCCCATGCTGCCAAAAACTAAAGCACCGACGGGCCGTATGAAATAACCCACAGCAAACACCAACAGCGAAAAAATAAACGCCGCGGTCTCATTTAAGCCCGAAAAAAAATGCGCGGAAATAATGGGCGCCATCGAACCGAAAAGAATGAAATCGTAGGCTTCAAACACCGTGCCCATAGATGTTGCTAAAATAATGCGCCGTAATTTACGGTCTTCTTCTTGGGTAGATCTCATTTTTATATGATCTTGTGGTGGGATATTATTTTTATGCACAAAGGCACTCCCTTGTGTACCAACCCCACAAATATAGTTGAATAGACTAGGGGTTGATAGTGGGGTAAATGGTGGGGTAGATAGCGGGGTAGATAGCGGGGTAGATAGCGGGGTAGGTAGTAGGGTAGATGGTGGCGCTAATAGCGCGACGCAGCATGTTACGAAGGGCTGCAGAAAAGTCTGTTAAAGTAGGCTCGCATGACAAAATATTGTAAGCACTAAACAAAGGAGTATTAGCGGCACTTACTCGTTAAGCTGTTAAGATCCTCGAAGTTGAAACCGCTAGGCTAACAATCATATATTGGTAGCTTGCTATAAGACATCTCTAGCACTGGCGGCCTTCAAAGTTTTGAAATTTTGTCCTGCTCAAGGAAATTGAATACACTTTTATGATGCCATCCTCCATACCCCATCGCTATTCATCTGGAGTCACACTGCTAGAGATACTGATTGCCATGTCAATTTTGGCTATTATGATCACGGTAGCGATGCCCAGTTTAAGCACCTTTGGCGACAATCAAAAGTTGGTGGGTTTGGCCGAACAAGTATTTGGGCATTTGCAGCAGGCGCGCTCAGAAGCAGTGACCCGCAGTGAAACCGTTTTTGCAAACTTTGCAGTGGATGGCACAAGCAACTGGGAATATGGTATCAGTCTAAATAGCGAGTGTGTGGTAACTGAAACAGATCCTACCGAAACTGATGCTTGTGTGATTATTGTTGATGATGGCGATGGTACTTTTAATAATGCCGACTTGGTGTTAATGCGCTTTCCCAGCACCGATCATGATGACATCAGCATGGATATAGCTAACTTTTCTAGTGACACCACAGAATTTATTTTTGATTCTGTGCGCGGTACGGCTAGTTCTGGACAAATTGAACTGCAAAACAGTAGCGGCAAACAGCTGCGCATAAACGTGAGCCGCTTGGGTCGAGTCAGCATTTGTTCACCTGACGATTCTATTCAAAATTACGGGGCATGTTGACTGTGCGCACAAAAAACCAGTCAGGATTTACGTTAACTGAGCTAATGATCACGATTGCGCTAAGCATGACGGTTATCAGCTCCATGCTGCTCGGTTATCTGGGCAACTACACCAGCACGGTAAATACGCTGGCAAGCAGCAAATTGAATCAAGAATTATCCACCTTGATGAGTTTGATGGTCGGCGAAATACGTCGCGCAGGCTACACTTCCACCGTATCTACAGACCCGACTACCAATCTTTTTAATAAAAAAGATCTTACCGCCATGGAAGTTTATAACTCCACCGCAAGCAACCAGCAGGTCACCGCAACCGGCAGTGGCTCGTGCATCGTACTTTCATATGATTTAGATAAAGATGGCATTGTCGATCCCCCAGAACTCATTGGCTTTAGACTGAAAGATGGAGCTGCACAAATGCGCACCTTAGGCAATGCGACCGATCCTGACACCTGTGCCGACCAAAACAATACTTGGAGCGATCTGACTGATACGGACTTTGTGACTATCACTACCCTCAATTTTGACCAAGCAGCTTCTGAATGTTTAAACACCAGAGAGCCCAACACAATCGATGATGACGCCAATAGAACTGTGGACAATATCGAAGAGTATGATTGTTACGACTTGCCACTGCCTATCGACGGCAGTGGTAACATCACTGTAGAAACACGCCAGCTAGCCATTACTGTGGCGGGTAATCTTACCAACGATGATTTCGTGCGTTTGTCACTAACTCAAAATGTTCGGGTTCGTAATGACTGGGTTAGGGTTCGCTAATGCCCAATGCATTGCTTGATAAAAGGCGCACGATCAATAGCCATAACGGACAACATGGCGCGATTACATTGGTGGTGTCGCTAACCATCTTAATGTTAAGCACGCTGGTCACAATAAACGTAACCAAAGCCATACTTATGGAGCAAAAAATCTCCAATAACGAAGCACGGGCCAAACAAGCATTTGAAGCTGCCGAGGCGGGCATGGTTGCAGCTTTGGCATATTTAAAAAACGATCCTGATGTGGATCAGAATACAAACATTGACCCTGTGTTTGATACAAATGCTGATGGTACTGGTGATACCAACACTGCAGCCATTGGTGCAGGCAGTGTAACAGTCACCACCGAAGCACTGTCAGATGATTTGACTTCCATACTAATTTCCGCACAAGGTTTCAGTGACGATGGCAGCGCCAATCACACCATCACCCAGTCGATGGCAACCATAAACCCCTTGCCGAACTCGCCCGCCACCCCAATCATCAGCAAAAGTGCCTTAACCATTGGTGGGTCTGCCACAGTGCATAATAATGAAGGTCATAGCACTATCTGGAGTGGAGGTGATATTGCCCTAGGCTCCAACAACTCCACCAAGACTGAAGTGCCGGATATTGGTGCTGCCGGCTATCCTGCTTGTATGGATGTGCCCTTAACCTGCACACTTGTTACTACCTCAAACAAATTAAGTACTGGTGTGGATGTAATAGAAAACGATTCCAGTCTTGGCAGTTTGACCTCAGAAGAGATGTTTAGGAGTTTTTTTGGAACCAACCCTTCAGTTTACCGTGCTTCACAGGTAACCATTGATACTGTGCCTTCTGATGCTTCAACGGATGCCGACCTAGCCACTCATGAAGTGATCTGGGTGGAGGGTGATACTACTTTTAATGGCGTTACCGTTGGTTGTACCACTGCCGTGAATGGCAACAGCCGTTGTACAACAGCCAAAACAAAACCAAGCATCATCATTGTAAACGGCGATGCAACGTTCCGGGGGAATTCCCAGTTTTATGGCATTGTATATATCACCGGTAAGGTATCCATCGTTGGTAATACCACGGTGTATGGCGCCATGGTGGTGGCTGGTGATTCCGAGAGCACAATGAGTGGCAGTCTTGATATCTGGTTTTCATCCTCGGTGCTGGCTGGCACCGCTGCCGCCGGAGCATCTACGGGCAGCGCAGGTTCTTGGCGAGATTTTTAACTAATGCGGAACACAGACTATTAACATTTCATCTAGAAAAAATAAGGGCTTTGGCCTGATTGAAATTTTGGTCACCTTGGGTGTGCTGACGGTTGGCGTGCTCGGCGTTGCCACCCTACAGAATGTGATAACCGGGCAGAGCCAGAACAATAAAACACACGCCGAAGCACTTTCCATCGCGCAATCCAGAATTGAAGCCATGCGCAACTACACCAATTCTGCGGCCACCCAAGGCCAGTTTGATACACTCTACGCGGCCACCGTTGGTTTCGCTAACACCACTACAATTACGGGCGTAACCGCAGTATTCAGCCGCACAGAAAGTATTTCAGCAAATGGATCCACCAAGGATCTCGTTGTCAATGTAGCTTGGACCAACGCCGATGGTGATAACGAAGATGTCCGTCTTGCCACCAAACTGTCATTTGTAGCTCCCCGCAGTTTGGGTGACACGGCTTTAGCAGCTTCTCCAAGTTTAGTAGATGCGCCCACCGGACGCGCCAGACTGGGGGAAGGCACCGCGCCTGCCGATGCCGTTCTCATCAGCAATGGAGACGGTACTTCTATTTTTAACAGCGGCACTGAATCCAAGCTGGTGGCGGCTGATAGTCAGATTGTGCTTACCCTCGCACAGGCCTGCCAAACTGACGGCGGCAACTGTATAGCTTTCGTCAAGATTAGAGGGAGAGTTTATATCGATAAAACTTCCCAGAGGCAGTTGACGCCAGGTGAAGTGTATATCGCGGCTAGTGATGCCGCCTACTGCGCGCGCTACTACACAACAGCCCAAGGAATTACTAATGTGGTGACGCCAACCACCACCTCAACTGTCAGCACGGCTAGAGGCGATTACACATATTTTGACTACACCTGCTATTTGGGTGGCGGCTGGCATGGCAATATAGGGGTTATCCTTGCTGGCGGCCTTAAATCCAATGACCGACTGTGTATCGGCGACCCTGTCTCCGTAAATGCATGGGAGGCTCCGATTATCGCCAGCCGCAGAGCCTATCGTGGCATGTTGTACAAACATGACCTCACAAATACCACGCCAGGCCTCACCTTCAACAAACAGCTGCTGCCCGGCGCTGGCACTCGACAGGTGCGGTATTACACTCAGGGCATAAAAGACAGTATCACCCTCACTGGGCATAATTTTGTGGTTGGCTCAATGTCCTCGAATGATAGTGCCGACTGCAAAATGCAAGGTAACCGGACCAGTATCATGACCCAAACAGATGCCACGATCAGCAATGTGGCGGGCGCCTTGTTCAGAAATATGCCGGTCGATTTTATATGCCTCAACAATGCCAATCTGGATAGTTATGACACTGCCCTTTTTGGTCATGACCCAACGTGTCCTTACGACCCATCGGACCCACCCTCCTTGCGGCATATAGTCAGTGGCGCCATCAGCGTTCCAGCCACTCAAGACCTTACCAATACCGCGTTGATGGCAAGCTTTAGCGCCTTCACCTCAGACGGTCCTGGTAATTGTTTAACATCCCCTTTTAGCTACAGTAGCGGCTCTTATCGGGCAACCTACCAATGCGATGTGTTTGACTGGGGCAATGGTTGGAATGGTTATACTCAAGTAACCTATAACCCCACAATATCTTGCCTTATTAATAAAAAAACCTATACCGCAGTCACTGCAGACCGCACTAACGAAAATTATGCCTGCACTCTTCCCACGCGCCTTAAAGTCAGTGGCAACATCAGTATTTCCGCCCCTTTAAGCGCTAGCAATACCACTTTGATGGCCAGAAGCAGCATCGCTACCCCGGCTGGCTCTGCTAATTGCTCTGCACTCGCTTTTGTCCACAGTGGATCGGACTATACGGCCAGTTACGATTGTTTTGTGACAGATGAAGGAGCAGGTTGGACCGGCGCTATTGATGTAACCGCTGTATCCCCAATAACTTGTAACTCTACACGGATAAGTTATAGCGCTATTAAGGCAAACCAAACCGGAAAAAATTATACCTGCACCCGCGCTCCTACTTCCCTTTCTATCGGTGGCACCTTAAATATTGTGGGCCTCTCTTCACCTGCCAATGCCACTTTGGCGGCAGGTGTCCGTTTCGCTGGACTAGGTGCTAGTTGCGCGACACCCACAACTGCCTATAGTGGTGCACAGTATTTGGTCTCTTACTCTTGTACTGTGCCAGATTCGGGTGCCGGCTGGACCGGCACTATTGCAGCAACCACTGACGCCAGAATAGCGTGTAGCAGTCCTGTTACTAAATCACAAACCTTTACCGCTATCACTGCCAACCAAAGTAATCAAAATTATACCTGTAGCCGCCCTAGCAACAATCTTGCAATTACTGGCAGCTTTAATATTACCGCCATCTCTTCACCTGCCAATGCCACTTTGGCGGCAGGTGTCCGTTTCTCTGGATTAGATGCTAGTTGCGCGACACTCACAACTGCCTATAGTGGTGCACAGTATTTGGTCCCTTACTCTTGTACTGTGCCAGATTCGGGTGCCGGCTGGACCGGCACTATTGCAGCAACCACTGACGCCAGAATAGCGTGTAGCAGTCCTGTTACTAAATCACAAACCTTTACCGCTATCACTGCCAACCAAAGTAATCAAAATTATACCTGTAGTATCGCCGCCCCTACGCCCAGAACTGCGACTGTTACTTTTTCCTTTGCTAGCGGCACTAGGGGCCAAGACAGAAGCGTGAGTAGGGCAACCTTTACTACTTATGCCATCCCTCGTACGGCTAGCATAGGTACTTGTGCAGTTAACAATCCAGGAAGTGTTGTTACTTGCACTACAACCGCCACCTTTGCGGCTGGTGCTTACTGGGAGGGCACGGTAACTTTGTACGGAATGGACTATCAGTGTGCACCCGCCTCTTACCCGAATAATCGCGTAGTATTTGGAACTATCCTACCCTCGTTCACCTACTCTTTGGTTATTCCCAAGACACAAGGTTGTGCACTTGTACAACCTTAGAAACTGGCACAGTTATATTCAAGCGCGTTTTACACCCATTTCGGAGTAAAAGAAAAATGCAGACTAAACAGACTGGCTTTACCTTAATCGAATTAATGATAACCCTCGCAATTTTGGGCATCATCGCTGCAGTTGCGTATCCATCTTATCAAAATAGTGTGCGCAAAACGCGGCGCTCCGACGGGATGGTAGCCGCCCTGTCCATACAAGTTGCCCAGGAAAAATTCCGCGCCTCCTGTCCGCTTTATGCGCAAAATCTGGGCAACAACAATAGTTGCACACTCAGCACTGTGGCTGCTAATACCAGCAGTAAAGAAGGGTTCTACACCATGTCTATAGAGGCTGATTCTGCCAACGGCAATGCCTATACCATCGTGGCCACCCCACAAGGATTACAAGCAGACGATGCCACCTGTGATCCGATGACCATTACCTTCAACAACACTAACCCCAATGGCTTGAAAGAACCTGATGGCTGTTGGTAATGCCTTGATTTAATTTGCACGCTGTCGCTTATTGTCGACCCTAGATCGCAGCTTTAAACACTTGCTGGAAATATGCTCGACCGTGTTGCTCAGGTGCGAGCGACACGAGCGATACCTCTCGACGCACCACAAGTGCCTAACCCCGTTCGAATAGCGGATTATGCGCGCGCCGGAAAGCTCAAGTTATGGGTGGCCCTAAACCCGGAGACTCGACACTGTCTTATCTTTGTCTTTTGCTCGTACTTGTTAATGTGTTTTTACCTAGTAGGGTCAATCTCTGTAAATGCCAGCATAGGGATGGGATTGATCAGTAATTATTTTATTTTTTTCACCGCATAATAGGATTGTTATGCTGATAGATTCCTCTGATTTTTTATTGCCATATAGAGTTAGAAATAAGCCTATTTCTTTAAATGATTCCATCTCAGCACAAGATGTGTCTGGAGGAAGAGCGAACTTATACATTGCTAATAACTGACTAGAAGAATTGAGGTGATCACCTTCTTCACCATTTATGGAAATCATCGCTACTTCTTTAGAAAGGTTTTGATCTTTGTTTTTTAGTTCTACCCCGTCGCTAAGCTGACTTGAGATTAAGGATGATTGATCTCCAAGCTCTTGATTAGATAACAACCCGTCATTGTCTGGGTCGTTAAATTGTAAGCTACTAATAGGAACTGAAACCGCTAGGTAGGCATAGGTCCCACTTATATTGAGAATGCCATTTTGTGCGCTCATTAGATGCGCATGCGCATCAAAGGTAAGCATCAATGCTATATAACCTAAAATAAATTTTCGATTTTTAAACCTGGCACTTGTAATCATTAGCCCTCGCGGCATAAGTGAAGCTTATTAAGGGTTGATGGGAGCACTAGGCGGGCGGAGGAGCACCAGGCGGGGGAGCACCGGGCGGAGGAGCACCAGGCGGGGGAGCACCGGGCGGAGGAGCACCAGGCGGAGGAGCACCAGGCAATACGGCAGATGCTTTTCCCAAAGCACAGCGCTGAACAAATGGATATGAATCTGTTATGTAGTAATGGTAAATCCCATTGGGAAACTCAGGTGTTATTGCAAAACGCCCATTACACTTGTCTAGATCTCCACTGTCGGCTGCGTATTCCCAATCCTGAGTAAAAGACCCCATCGGAAAAAGATTTACATTGGGGCGGCCTATATCCGGAATTGCTTTCAGCCTATAGCTGCTTTTTATTTCTTTTAGTCCTGAATTTTTTTCAGTTGGAATCTTGTATCCATAACGGGCATAAATAGGAAACCCGTCTCTTGCCCAACCCACTAAAGTAATGCTCGCAGCTCCAGTAGGACCAATCTGTGAGATTAAGCCGTTTGGCATTCCGTGGTAATGGTATTGACCATTTGGTTGTACATGACCATTATTTTCGTCTACTCCAAAATCGAAAACCCAGCCACCTACTCCGCCAGGCAAAGCTTCCATAGACCAAGGTCCGCCACCGCCCGCATAGTCACAGCCGACTCTCACACTAGATGCAGAGCTTAGGCATGTTCCAGCAGTTCCTGGGTCGAATTTAACACCATTAATTGCATAGCCAGGGGGCTGCCCTCGGCCAGTACTTTCGCCCTCGCTAGCGATGACCGGGGTTAGCGGCAGGGTTTCAGCTATTGATTGAGCAGAGATTGCAGTTGCGAAAATGCCGTTCATCACCGAATGGTTTGGCACTCCATTTGCAGATAGAACTCGGCTATCTTTAGCGCTATCGCATGTCCATTTATAGTTATAAGGCAGCGTTTGATTCAAAGACAAAAGATTGTGGCGATATGCCAGCAATTGATTTCCTCTTTGGTCAATATTGCAGAATACTGTTCCAGTGAATGAATTTATAGATGAAGTACCTAAGGACAGTATTTCCGCAATTGTTATAACTACGTTGTTGTAGCGCTTTCCATAAGCAGTAACTTGAGAAACATTAAGTTGCTTTTTACTAGAGTTGTAAATATCAGATGCAAATGTTGACTCTGTGCTGCCTATACTCAAAACATCTCCTACTTTTATTACTACATTTTTATATGTGTTAGTGCCTACCACCACAGAGGGAATAGAAAGTTGGCCGGTTTTTTCATCATAAACATCAGCAGAATGAGCACTTAACGTAATAAGAAATAATGTTGAAGCAAGAAGCTTAGTAATAAATCTAGATGTTAATAAGTTCATATCAGGTTGTTTTATATAGACAATAAAACAGCAATATTACATAAAATGTCGCGCCTTGCGTTAGCCTAAGAGACATAACCCTCTAATTAAGAAGCATCGGTCTTTGGCGTTCAATCCGTCCCTAAGAGAAGATTGGACGTGAATAAACGACTTACAAAATAACAGGACATTGGCTTCCTGAAAGAGCCATACCTCAAGCACGGAGTTTGTAAGGCCAGCTACTATCTGCAGCGCAGCAAGTTCGGTGGCATAGGCGTGCAAAAGGCCAAGTGACTGAAGGAGTTGGAGAGCGAGAACACTAAGATCAAGAAGCTGTTGACTGAGTCGTTGCTTAAATCTCAGATCAAGAAAGAGACACTTCGAAAAAAGTGGTGACCATACTGGAGCGACGGGAATTGGTACGGTTCATGACTGGCAAAGGATTAAGCAGTAGCTGCTGGATGTTACAAAACTAGAATTTGGTGCCCAGGAGAGGACTTGAACCTCCACGGCCTTGCGGCCACTAGCACCTGAAGCTAGCGTGTATACCAATTTCACCACCTGGGCTCAGGGGACGAAAACAGAGGCGGCACTCTACCCACAGAGGCTATGCTTGTCAATTCTGAAGCCGTGTATACTGACACCCTATTCTTCGTTTTTTGCCCACAAAATGCCCAAATTTAAGCCCCCTGTAGAACCCAATTTCGATCGCTTTGCCAACCGTGAAGCCGAGCGTTATGAAAAGCCCATCCCTAGTCGCGAGTTCATCATTGAGCAGTTAGAAAAACGGGGCGAACCGATTTCGCATATCGATCTGTGCGCCGAATTGTTACTGGTTGACGAAGTGGCGCAGGATGCGCTGTTACGCCGGCTTGGCGCGATGACACGAGACGGGCAGTTAATAAGTAATCGGCGTGGTGTGTTTGGTTTAGTAAACAAAATGGATTTGATCAAAGGCCGTGTAGTAGGCAACAAGGAAGGTTATGGTTTTGTTACCGTAGCAGATGGTTCGGGGGATCTTTATCTGGGCCCACAGCAAATGCGTAACGTGTTTGATGGCGACACCGTGTTGGCCAAAGTGTCTGGCACAGATAAACGCGGGCGGCGCGAAGGCCGGATTGTAGAAGTGCTGGAACGCAAGACTAGCCAATTTGTTGGCCGTTTTTATTCCGAGTCGGGTGTTGGCATTGTAATTCCGCACAGCAAACGTATTACTCAGGAAATCTTGATCACACCCAAAAAACACAAAAAAGCCAACGATGGTGATTTTGTAGTTGTGCAGATTACTCAGTTTCCCCACGACCATCACAAGGCAACAGGCGAAGTAGTGGAAGTGTTGGGCGATGTCAGCAAACCCGGCATGGAAATAGAAGTGGCACTGCGAGTGCATGACATTCCGCATGAATGGCCCGCGGCGGTCACTGCCGAAATGAAGCGTTTTCCCTCGCGCGTTGAAGGCGATCTTGAATCGGGCAGAGTGGATTTACGTAAGCTCCCCTTCGTTACCATTGATGGCGAAGATGCCAAAGATTTTGACGATGCCGTGTGCTGTCAGCGCTCCAACGATAAAGGTTTTATCTTGTATGTAGCGATTGCTGATGTGTCACATTATGTGGCTGTAGGCAGCGCTCTTGATGCCGAAGCACAGTTACGCGGCAATTCGGTGTATTTTCCTGGCCATGTTATCCCGATGTTGCCCGAGCATCTTTCTAATGGCTTGTGCTCACTCAAACCGAAAGAAGATCGACTGGTGATGGTCTGTGAAATGGAAATTGATCAGGCAGGAATCATGGTCAGTTATTGTTTTTATGAAAGCATAATACATTCACAAGCTCGACTGACTTACACTGAAGTGGCTGCCATTGTGCAAGCGCCTAACACTGATGTTGAAATAGCAATACAACAACACATCAGTGCGAAACACACCGCACTGTTGCCCCACCTAGATAACTTGTATGTGTTGTATAAACACTTGCTGCAGGCGCGAGCTAAACGTGGCGCGTTGGATTTTGAAACCACAGAAACGCGTATTATTTTTTCCGCTGAGCGCCGCATCAAAGAAATCATTCCGGTAGAACGCAACGATGCACACCGCTTGATTGAAGAATGCATGCTCTGCGCCAATGTCGCAACTGCTGAGCTGTTGCAAAAAGCCAAACTACCCGCACTGTATCGAGTACATGAAGGCCCCAATCCGGACCGCCTGGATAATTTGTACGATTTTCTGCGTGGCATCGGTATCGGCCTGTCGCGCAAAGCCAAACCCACACCACAAGATTATCAAAAAATTCTAAGTCGCTTGAAAGACAGACCAGACCGCAACTTATTACAAACCATGGTCATCCGTTCCCTGATGCAGGCTGTGTATCAACCGGTAAATCTGGGTCATTTCGGTTTGGGATTTGACGCTTATACACACTTCACATCGCCAATTCGGCGTTACCCCGACTTGCTGATCCATCGCGCCATTCGCAAGCTGATTAACAATCCCAAACAAATTGATGGCGTGCGCAAATCAGACCATGCCCATGCGCAGGCACGACAAGAAATTTACCCCTACACACTTTCTGATTTAGAAGCGCTTGGACATTTGCTGTCGCAAACAGAACGTAGAGCCGATGCAGCGACCTGGGATGTTGTCAACTGGCTCAAGTGTCAATACATGCAGGATCGTATCGGCGAAGAATTTGCAGGCATTGTTACCAAGGTCACCAATTTTGGTTTGTTTGTAGAGCTTACTGATGTGTATGTAGAAGGGCTGGTACATGTCACGGCATTGACCAACGACTATTATCATTTCGATGTGATAGCCCACACCCTGACCGGCGAGCGCAGTGGTTCGTGCTTCCGTTTGGGCGATCAAATTAACGTAGTGGTTTCGCGTGTAGATTTAGATGATCGTAAAATAGAATTACAACTGGTTGGCAAGCCCGCGGCAGCAGGTCCGGGGCAGGCATTACCCAAGCACAGCCGCAGTTCGACCAAAAAGAAAAAAAGCGCTACCGACAAAGACCACAAAAAAAATAAACCCGCTGAGAAAAAAACGGCTGGCAAGCGTAAACGCAAGCGCAAATAGTCAAGCGGCAATAAGTTTATAGATCCAATAGTAAGACGAGATAATTAACAGCATGAGCGATACCGATTGGGCCTATGGTTTACACGCAGTGGAAGCACTGCTTAAGCACAACCACGACAGCATAATCCACCTTTATGTGTTGCAGGGTCGTAACGATGAACGAATAGAGGCTGTGCTTACCCGTGCAACTCGTTTGACAATACCAGTAACTGCACTGAGTCGCGCCGAACTAGATCAAAAAGTAGAAGGTGTCCATCAAGGAGTGCTGGCCGAGTGCAAACCCCTGCAACTGGAACGTAGTGAAGGGTTTCTCAAACAATTATTGGCAGGGCTGGAGCATCCGCCGTTTTTGCTAGTGCTAGATGGTGTGACAGATCCACACAATCTGGGCGCCTGTATTCGTTCGGCCGAGGCAGCAGGAGTAGATGCTGTGATCGTCCCGAAAGACAAATCAGCATTGATGACGCCCGTAGTGCGTAAGGTAGCGTGTGGCGCGGCCGAAAGCCTACCCTTTATCGCCGTTACCAACCTGGTGCGCACCCTTAAATTCTTGCAGGAAAGTGGCATTTGGGTGCTCGGCGCGGCGGGAGAAGCCACCCAAAGCATTTACAAAAGTGATCTGCGTGGACCATTGGCCTTGGTTATGGGATCGGAAGGTGCAGGCATGCGGCGCCTAACTCGGGAACAGTGTGACGTATTATTTGCAATTCCGATGGCAGGCGAAATTAGCAGTTTGAATGTGTCAGTCTCGGCTGGTGTGTGTCTGTTTGAAGCGGTGCGGCAGCGTCGTCTTTGATGTAGCAAGTTGAGACAGAAAGTTAAGAGAGAAAGTTGAGAGAGAAAGTTAAGAGAGAAAGTTAAGAGAGAAAGTTAAGAGAGAAAGTTAAGAGAGAAAGTTAAGAGAGAAAGTTAAGAGAGAAAGTTAAGAGAGAAAGTTAAGAGAGAAAGTTAAGAGAGAAAGTTAAGAGAGAAAGTTAAGAGAGAAAGTTAAGAGAGAAAGTTAAGAGAGAAAGTTAAGAGAGAAAG
>Ga0209500_10001127_pt1 | contig 20847 bp, 16 predicted proteins | sample S_140212_EF_Meta_FD_187323 | JGI IMG/M metagenome (GOLD analysis project Ga0209500, IMG submission 187323) | Freshwater microbial communities from Lake Simoncouche, Canada to study carbon cycling - S_140212_EF_MetaG (SPAdes) (version 2) | ecosystem: Environmental > Aquatic > Freshwater > Lake ... | reverse complement strand
AGTGTGGGGTCTCCCCATGTGAGAGTAGGACATTGTCAGGCATCTATTTAAACCTCGGCGCACAGCGCTCAGGCAATAAACAAAAATCCTCCACCCCAAGCGGGATGGGGGATTTTTTTTTGGAAGAACAAAATTTCGCCTATTCAAAATTTTGTATAACTAATTTGGTGCAAGCATCAATCAGAGACTAAAACTTCGCGCCTAACAGTTTCGAGTTGTCTAAAGCCCTCTGACTCAGCGAATGTGCCAGCCAGAGATACAACCCAGTTTTTTCAATATCCAATAACGGGCGCATCGCGGATACCGAGAGGTGATGGAGCTAATCCTTTATGAGCGCGTACCTCTCTCTGACGCTCCTGCAAAGTACGCGGCGGTTTCCCTTAGAGTATTGCGCTCTTCGTCACCCGACGTAACTCAGCTTCTAGTTGGCGGATCTTTTACTGCTGGCTAGTGTTGGCTGCTTGCTGTTACTGCCTGACTTACTGATCCAGTCATGCTTGCTATTGACAGTGACTCCAAGGCGTTGAGCCACTTGGGCAATCTTGTAACCCCTATTTGTAATCTGTTTTACTGCTTCAATCTTGAAATCGTCGGGATAGCGTTTGCTGCTTATAATCAGACACATTTTTTTAATGTGTTATTCTAATATTATCAAATGTCTAAAATGTTAAGGGTTTGCCAGCACAAAGATAATAGCAGAGCTGTCAAGGACGGAAATGAAACGGTGTTGATTGGTGAATATCACCAAGTTTTAACGAGCTTATTGCTAAAAAATATAACCTTCTTCGACACAATTCTGCTGGTCTATAGTAAGAAAAATGAAGGATTTTCTTACAAACTTAGTTTTTTCTTTCTATTTCTTTCTATTATCAGTAATGGATTTAAGTCGAACAATAAATTGAAGTTATGGCTGTAGATTATATTTTCTCGGTTTTATTTGTCGAGATACAAATATCTGTTTAAGTATACAGCGACTCCAGAGCACAATTACTTGGTAAATAAACCGTATTTTTATCATTTGGGTCAGATAATCGATTTATGAATTACATTAAAATCGTTACTGTGTTTGTTATAGCGTACCTAATCAATCTGGGTGCTCCGGCTTTGCTGGCCCAATTTGAAAAGTTCGCCTCTGCAGAACTCGCTGTAGCGAATGGATTATGGTGTCTGAGTCTTATTCTGGGTTTTGGCTGGGCCTGTAGTTATGCAGCTGAAGAAACAATTTTCCCTAACTTCACTTTACAGTTAATTGTTGGCATTTTGTTGCATGATGCTTTGTCACCGATTGCAACAGAAATTATTCTGGCAGTGGTTGTGTGTACAGCGCTCGCTGCCATCATTCTCAAGGCCGGGGGTGATGAAATAGAAAGATCAACTTTTATTCGCATAGCCTACCCTGTGTGCATGATTGCTGTGGCTGGGTATCTAATCACATTTTTTGTCATGTTTCCCTTAATGATGTTGTTGGGTTTGGATGGAAAAACGGCTGCGTTGTTAGCTGCAATGATAAGTTCAACCGATCCGGCGGCATTAATACCTACATTAAAAAAACTCATTTTTAAAACCTCTTACAAACGATTAGCTGACATTGCAGTTTCCGAGAGCGCATTGAACGATGTTATCTCTGCACTTTTTACTACGGCAATTGCCAGTATGATCTTGGCGGGTACCTCATTAGACACTCTATCCGAACTTGCCAAAGGAATTTTTAGTGGCACAAATCTAGCTCATCTTGGCCAGCAAGTTCTGTTTGGATGTGTTGCAGGAGTGTTCGGTTGGAGTGTGATGTATGGATATGAAAAATATAGATCTGCTCATTACTCCAGAAATTTTGGTGAAACAGCCTATGATTTTGCAATAGTACTGACAGTACCATGGTTGACTTTTTTGCTGGCCCTTACGCTGCATGGCAATGGATTTTTGGCAGCATTTATTGCGGGATTACTGGCCAATTACAATCACTCTAGTCACTATTATCAACGCACTCTTCTGACCATGGATATTAAAATTGAAAGCATTGCTAAACCTGTAATTTTTATGATGCTGGGTGCCTTTGTGGGGGTAAAGGATTTGTTCGATACAGCATTGATTGGCATGTTGATATCACTGGTATTCATTGTTATTGCCCGGCCACTGGCGGTATTTCTGTCACTGTTGCCAACTAATCTCAGCAGTAAAGAAAAATTATTTTTGTGTGCAGTGCGTGAAACAGGAGTAATACCAGTGGTGCTTGCTGTAATCACAGTAGCGCAGTTTCCAGAGTTGAGATTGTTATTGCCACTTACTGCGTGGGTGGTTATCTGGACACTTACCTTGTTGCCGGCACTTACCCCATGGTGGTCGAAGACCTTGGGTATCGTGGAAGAAAATTAAACCCCAACTCCTGCCCATATAATTAACAGCACTGCGTACAAATTGTTTATGGTATGCATAAGTACTGGTGTTAACAGTGAGTCTGTATAGATGCGTGCCAAACCAAGCATTAATCCAAATGTAAATATCAGCAGCAGAACTGGCGCGGTATATTGATTAAAATGAATCAATACAAAAAGACTACTGGTTAGCAATAGAGTGAAAATCAGACCCAGCCCTGCCTTTCGACAAAGCTGAACACCACAGACACGAAATACAATTTCTTCCATCAGTGGTGCCAACATCACAGCAGTCAAACTGAAACCAAGGTGTTGGCTGCCACGTAGCGCTTGCATAAAAGGTGTGGAAGAAATTGGCAGTAACCAAATACAGAGAGTTGCCAGCAATAAATAAATAAACAAAAGTCCCAGCCATAATAAGAGCGTTCGTATTGGTACCGGGTTCAAGAGTAGTGCCTCCTGCCAACTTTGATGAGGCTTGCGCAATGCCAGCGCGGCGAGCGGAACAACTAGCACAAATTCCATAAGGTAGGTCCAGCTGATAACTGCAGGATCGAGGTTAAATGGCAACATCATGTTTTTTAGACCTGTAAATCACAATTAAAATAATCTAGTCGAAGTATAGATGGCGGTTTCAACCATCGCTATTTTATGAGTATCTATCTGTTACACTGCATCTATCAACACTGGAGCGCACAGTTTTTAGGCGGATTCGTGAGTGTTTTTAATTCATTCCTGCTTCATTTCATAGTTCCTCTGCGGCATTTCGAGAAAGTTCAATGCTGAAGTATCAAGTTCGGCACCAAATTGTTTCTATCAATAATGTTGATTATCCTTTTCGCACCTTACAAGATCGTCAGCAATATCATGATCAGGATGCGCGAGCAGAGGCCTTGGGTATTTCTTCAGCGACTTGGTCACTCTTTGGAGTTGTTTGGCCTTCGGCTCGTGTCCTCGCGACTCATGTCAGTGGTATCGATCTGCGGGGTAAACGGGTGCTTGAAATAGGGTGCGGAATTGCCCTAGCGAGTATTGTGCTACATCGGCAGGGTGTCGATATTACTGCCAGTGACTATCATCCACTTGCATGGGAGTTTCTCGAACAAAATGTACTCAACAACCTTCTCCCTCCCATCAAATTTCAAACGGGAAACTGGGAAACAGTAAATCCTCTACTTAATAAATTTGATTTGATCATTGGCAGTGATGTGTTGTATGAACCTGCACATGCTGCACAGGTAGCAGACTTTATTGAGCGTCATAGTGAGCCCTCGATCCATGTCATCATCGTTGATCCTAACCGTGGCAATCGTGCCCGTTTTGCTAAGACCATGATGAAGTTGGGTTTTACCCACAGTTTCGAAAAGTTTAATCAGACAGGAAATGACAAAGAAAGCTGCAAGGGCAGGATATTACATTTCAATCGGTAATATCAGGTTATGGCTGTTTGGCTCGAAGCTGGGCGGTTTGCAAACCGCCCCAACCAAGAAGATTGCTAGAAAAAACTACAAACCACCGCGCGCTGGACCATATTCAGGCTCCCAGCCACTGGGTTCGTCATCAGTAAGATTGAACAAAACGGCATGTATTTCCTGAATCCAGCCGCGCTTAATCGCAAAGAATTCTCCCACTAGGCGGCTGTTTGACGTGGCAACGCTCTGACTTTCCATGCCGTCTTTCAAACCAAAACGCACAATAGACAAGACAATGCCACGCTCTTCATCGACCACTGGGTAACGGCGGTCCCACAAATTGCGGCCTAGAAAACGGCCTTCGTCAAAACCCCGCGGTGTGGAATTGTACTGGCCGTCACGAATCAAGCCGGTAGTTTGCAAGCCATTCTCCCAGCGTGTTGAGTCGGGCATGAGATCAGCAGGATGGTATTCGGGAGTGCCATTAGTCTGAAAGGCGCGCCAGTAACTTTCAGCAGCAGCAATCAGTCGATAATGGGAATCTCGTTCGGATTCCTTGATGGAGAAAGTTAGATTCGGTGACACTTGCGTGAGTTGATCTGGCCCCCAGAGCCGGTCAGCTTCTCCCTGGTTGGCCTTGATGGTTTCAATTTCAGTAATGGCACCGTTTGTCACTTTAAGGCGAACCATAAACATAGTCTTGCTACCATCGGCATTTAATACCACTGCCTCGGTGCCAGTATCACCCATTCTTTCGTTGACGATGTCCCAGCGATAGATGGTTTCGTTGGCATTTTCCCAGAACGTTTCCGCTAAGGGCATCACCTTGCCGTTGTGCGTTATTTTAACGCCTGAAGCTAGTGGCACGGTAGTGGCATTGTTGGTGGTGAGTGCGGTGAAATAAGTATCAATATAGCCGGTCAAACAAGCTCGGTCACAGCCGAGTTGGGCTTGAACAGAATTGGCTGCCAGTAAGCTGAATGTAGCAAACCCTAGTATTTTAAAAATGTTCATTGCGCTCCCCTTTTAATTTATTTTATCAGTGTGAATGTACTGCCAGATTGTCTTAGTAAAAGTGTTTCGAAGTCCCTATATCGTCACCGGAGTATAGGGGAATTACTTGCCTTGGCACAGCCTACAATTTGACTGCATGTTCTGTTGGTTGTCTCTATGTCCCAGGTAATTGCGCAACCTACCCAATATTTTTTTACTCGATCCCAGGGCATAATTTTATTTCACTAGAGATAGGTTTCAGTGGCTGATTAGTACTTTGGCATGCCAACAACAATCGTGGTGTTAAGAGTTGCCGCTTACCCTCCTTGCAATTATTAGGAGATTCATGACATAAGAGCCAGCGCATTTAAATAGCTCAGGCTATTTTCAACAGAAAAAAAGGGCGACTTATTAGGCCGCCCCCCGTGCTTAGTCAGAAAATCGTTTTAGTTTATTTAAAGCTATAACTAAACCCTAACGAATAACGTCGACCAAGATCATCACCAGCGCGAGTTAGACCAGCGATGACTGGATCTTTGTCAAACAGATTGTTGACATTCATTGATGCGGTCCACTCGCCGTTATCAGTTGTTCCATTCCAAAACAAGGCCATGTTGGAATAACTGTAGGACGGAACACTGTTATCGTCCACATCCACTCCTTGTATCCAAGTGACGTTACGCTTGGAAGCACTCACCCAGTTGTTTTGCAGGTTTATGCCGACATCACCGATGGTATACATCAGATTGGCAGTCACTGTTTTCTCTGGCAAGCTGGCGCTACCGGCTTGGTCAGTCTTGCTGCCATTGAGAGGGGTAGACGAATTCTCGGTCATGTAACCGCCAATTAAACGGAAGTTCATACTTTCGGCTTGATTATCGAAGAAATCAGGCTCTAAACGATAGGAAGTTTCCAGGTCGTAACCGCTAACATGTGCAGCGTTGATGTTGATGAAGTTCACCCGGATTAACTTGATCAATCCATCCGTACCCTTTTCGATCTTGTCACACAGAGCGCCAGTCTTGAAACATTCGTCAATGGTGGCTTGTTCTGTCAGGTTTCCAATGGCTGAACTTAGGGCGACATCATAACCATCAAGTGAGACAGAGAACCCTTCCAAGAAAGAAGGCTGATAAACAAAACCCATCACTTTAGTCCTGGCTTCTTCTGCTTTCAGGTCGGGATTTCCTCCCGTCAGGTTGAAAGTCGTGTAGCTGATATTGCTGTTCCAGGGGTCAGTGACGTTGGCTCCACGACCTTGTTGTACAAACAACTCCTCAAAAGTACCTTCGCGGATGTCGTGCGACAAAGTGCCACGCAAGCGCAGATCTTCTGTGACTTTGATGCTTAGACCTGCTTTCCATACATCAATTTTGCCGGCTCGGGAATAATCAGCGTAACGTCCTGCCAAATTTAGCTCGGCATATTGGCCGCCACTGGCAGAGGCAAACAGTGGAATGATGGTTTCAGCAAATAATTCCTTCACATTGAATCCACCGGAGAACACGGGCTGACCGGAGAAACGGTGCAGGTTATCAGTTGCACCATTAATACTGGGGGCGATACCACGTATTGCCACTGTGCCGTCTGGCAGTGTCACGTTGTAGGGTGGCCCCAGCGCATCGATTGCGGTATCCACGATAGTCTGAGCGATATGCTCTTTGCGATAGGTCACACCTACTGCCGCAGTAATAGCGCCAGGTCCCCAACCTTCGAAGACAGTACCGTTGGCAAGTAATTCTCCAAAATGTTGTTCCTGCCCTGAAATACCGGTTTTGCTACGACTAGAATGGATGTAGTCCATGGCCGCTTTTGATTGCAGGCCTTTACCAAACATATTGACCGGTACGCAGTCTTTGATGGTGCCGTCGATACTATCTACTGCTATCGGATAATCAATGGTTTGTGGTTTAGCAGGGTCAATCACGCCAGCATCAGTACGATACACGCGGGTATTGGCAAGTGCCCAGGTGTGCAGTTCTGCTTCTAGGTTACGACCTTGTGCAGCCAACTGTTTTTGCACTAATTGAATTCTGCAAATTGGTGTGCCAGTGACTGGATCTGGTACGGCGTCCATTGCCAGATAAAACCGATCAAGACGCTCCCAGCCTACATTTTCATTATGTTTTTGTGCTTCGCCGTACTGGTAGGAACCGCGTAAATTCCAGTCACCACCCAGATCATGATCGAAGCCGCCAGTAAATGACCACATTCTGTTCACGATTTCCGGTCTTTCGTACGTGCCCCATGGCACATCTAGCATGCCGTGTTGGTCAACGCGAATGTTGGCGCGTTTCTCAGTAGTCATAATTGCTTTAACAGAGGCAGGCAGGTACGGATTTTCCGGGTATACAGTCATGTAGGCCAAGCTAGCATGGCCCAGCCCTGTTCCTGACGCACCAGATGAAGAGGGTTCTGGTGTGTTCAAGGTTCGGCCATAGAGGGCATGACCCCAAAAAGTGGTATTTTCACTCAACTCAAAATCCCCACCCAAGAAACCTGTTTGCGCTTCCACACCGACACGTTCCAGGCTTTGAGTGTGACCACGGACAAACAAGTCGTATTGATAGTCGCCGGGTTTGCCCACTTGTGTTGACTGCGTGCCTGGTTGCCCAGCCAGTGAAGAGAAGTCCCCATTTCCAAAAGCTACTACACCCGTACCCGTCTCATTGAACTGCATACGGTTTAGCGCTGAACCAGTTTGCAGAATCAAACCTGTGGGAGAAAAAGTAGTTGGGTATACATAATCTTTAGTCAGGCGCAGTGGTACCCCAGCTGGAGCGCCGGTAACCCACGCTGGATTTTTCACATAGCCTGCGCGATTGTCCCATTCGGCATTTTCACGACGATAAGCGTCGTTCTCACGCAGTTCCAAGCTGCCAAACATGTGCAATTGGCCATCGAGGTAATCATCTCCCCAGGTTATGGAGCTGCGGTCGTATTCCCCATCACCTTGCTCGTTGATGCCAGTGCTAAACGCGAGATCAAGGCCGGTGAAACGGCGATTAAGAATAAAGTTGGTAACTCCCGCTAGAGCATCTGCTCCATAAGCAGCAGAAGCGCCACCAGTCACTACGTCGACACGCTGGATCAAAGTGCTCGGCAAGTAGTCCACACTCACTGAGCTGCGACGGTCTGAAGGCACAACACGTGAGCCATCGAGTAGTACCAGAGTACGAGCGCCGCCCATGCCCCGCATGTTGAGTTGGCTTTGTCCTACGTCGGCGGTCACTCGGTTGGCAATGTTGTCGGAACTGACGTTGTTGTAAAACTGGGGTAAATTTTCTAGTTGCTGTGCAACACCCAAGCCTGGTTCAAACATCCGCAATTCGGACGGAACCAAGGCGGTAACAGGCACCGGGGATTCGAAACCAATATCACGCGAAATGCGTGAACCGGTAATGGTGACTTCTTCCAATGCCGGCGCCGCCAGTGCGTGATTGCCATATCCTGCCAGAAGCGCGGTGGCTGTTGATATTGCCAATGCGAGTTGATTTTGGCCTGTTTTAAATTTGTTTCTGAACATGTTGCTTCCCCTATGCGTGAATCCTAATGTTCGTACTGTGAAATACGTGTTTAGGAATGCGATTGTATTTTTATACCCAAAATACTGATGTTACTAATGGTTAGTCATAACAGTATTTGTGTGTCGTAGTATAAAAGTGTTTCCCAAAATTGACCATCAAGAGGGGGGGGGGAGGCAGCCTAAATTGCGGCCGCTTTGTGCAGAAAAAAAGACCTTTTGAGAGTTTTGGATGCGGCAAAATTACAAACCAAACCACTGGACTTAATGACGGGTTCAATTCTTTGCATTGTGAGTGGAATTCCATAGCCATCACATCTACCCGAGATGACAAAATTGTTTTGATGCTTAAAGTTGAGCAGGCTTTTTGTGCTTGTTCTTTATGCACAGGAAGGCTTTACGCACTATGCCAAAATAGGTGATCATCCATTGTCGGAAGCAACACCTCCGGTTCACAAAAAAACAATGACTACCAGTCATCAACCATTCAACAGGGGACTGCATTAAATGTGGGAACAAAATTATTTACCTGTAGCCGATAGTCTGCTTATTTCAGCATTATTGGCGGCGGTGCCGATTTTTGTATTGCTGACTATGATTGGTATTTTGCGTAAACCCGCCTGGATTGCCGCGGTTTCTGGCCTCGGCGCAGGGCTTGTTGTTGCTATTGGCGTTTACGGTATGCCCACAAATTTGGCATTGAGCGCTGTAACCTACGGTGCAGCGCAGGGGTTGTTCCCAATTGGATGGATCGTATATTGGGCTATTGTGCTCTATCGTCTAACCTTGGAAACCGGTAAGTTTGAAATCATCAAGGATTCCATAGGCGGCCTCACGTCCGACCGTCGTTTGCAGGCGATGTTGATTGCGTTCGCTTTTGGTGCTTTTATCGAAGGGGCCTCAGGATTCGGTACCCCCGTTGCAGTTGCCGCAGCCATGTTGGCAGGATTAGGTTTTTCACCCTTCTTTGCTGCGGGTATCTGTTTGTTGGCCAACACTGCGCCTGTCGCATTCGGTTCCATTGGTATTCCAGTTATCACTCTGGCGCGTATCACCGGGCTTGATGAACTTGAATTAAGTGCCTGGGTAGGGCGTTTGTGCGCGCCGATCTCCGTTTTCATTCCCGCTTACCTGATTCTGGTAATGGGTGGCCCCAAAGCTTTGAAAGGTGTATTACCTGCCGCAGTCGTGTGTGGACTGTGTTTTGCGGGTACGCAGTTTCTTGTTTCAAACTTCATTGGGCCACAACTTACAGACATCATGGCAGCTCTGGCGGCTATCCTAGGGCTGGTGGCTTTGTTCAAAGTCTGGAAGCCAGCGGATACTTTCGTCATGGCGGGTGATACGCAAGGCACTCTTGTCCTGCAAAAGCATGGGTTTCAACCCACTTTACTAGCTTGGTCACCGTATCTGTTGTTGGTTATGTTTGTATTGGTGTGGGGCAGTCCGTGGGGCAAATCGATTCTGGATCAGGTAAATGTCATCGTGCCTTGGCCCGGTTTGCATAACCTGATTATGCAGGGTGCTCCAGTAGTAGCAACTCCTACTCTTTATGCGGCGAACTATACCGTCAACTGGTTATCGGCAGCAGGTTCCGCGTGCGCTTTAGCAGGCATGGTGGCTGCTATAATTCTGGGAGTCTCGCTCAAAACCTATGTCATATTGCTGGGTAAAGTATTCAAGCAAATGAGCTTCTCCCTACTGACTATCGCTTCCGTGTTGGGTCTGGCACTTTTGATGAACTACTCAGGTTCCATCGTCACCATGGGTCTGGCTTTTGCTGCTACCGGATCACTCTTCCCCTTCTTTAGCGCATTGTTGGGATGGCTTGGTGTATTTCTTACCGGCAGTGATACTTCTGCCAATGCCCTGTTCGGAAACCTGCAAGTGGTCACTGCCAATCAGTTGGGTTTTGACCCCGTGATGATGGCAGCGGCCAACTCGGCAGGTGGGGTTATGGGCAAGATGATCTCACTGCAGAGCTTGGCAGTAGCCGTTGCGGCGACCGGCATGGCACGCTCACAGGAAGGTGAATTGATGCGTTTTACTTTCAAACACAGCATCTTCCTGGCCAGCGTGTTGGGAGTGTTATCAATGATTTATGCGTATTCCGTCTAAACTCGAAATTTAACGCACAAGGAAGTGCGTTGTATCGTTGCGTTAAAGCGCAGTTATGAAAGAAAGCAAAGGCACGGGAAGTTCACTCATGAATAAGAACTGGGTCATTCCTACAACTTATACCTTCAACGAAAACGGTGTAAAGTCTGTCGCCACATCTAGGTAATCTTCGTTTTCCGCACGTTTCAATTTGTTGACCACAACATAGGTCACAGGTGTCATCAAAATTTCCACGGTGATCTTGAAAATCCAGTTGAACAAGACCACACCGAGTAAGGTGTCAAACGTCCAAATTCCCATGAATGCAAGTGGATAAAACAGCATACTGTCCACGCCTTGTCCTAATACAGTCGAACCTATTGTTCTGGTCCACAACCAACGACCCTGAGTCAGAATTTTCATTTTGGCCATAACGTAGGAGTTTACAAAATCACCTGCCCAAAACGCGATGATTGATGCGCAGACAATGCGCCAAGTGTTGCCGAAAATAGTTTCAATTGCGGGTTGGATAACGGTATTGAAAGGTTCGTTGGGCGATGGTGGCAAATGCACGATAACCCAGGCCATGCCAGTGGCAAACAACATGGCGCCAAAACCGGCCCATATCACTTTGCGGGCGCGGGCGTAGCCGTACACCTCAGTTAGTACATCGCCAAAGATGTAGCCGAAGGGGAAGAACAGATTACCGGCACCGAAACTGAGGTTGTCCCCCAGCAGGGGAATGCTGAAGGGGAAAGTGATGTAGCCAACTTTCGCCGGGCCAATCAGGTTGGCGCACAACAACACGGTAACAAAACCCGTCATCAACAGATCGTAATATTTATACACCCTGGCTTTACTGGTGGCAGTTTGAGTCATGGCGCGGTCTCATGATTAGTTATCGCAGTAGCTTAACTGAAAAATGATGCTAGTCGTGTGTCCAAATTAGGCAAGCCATTCACATCTAGGAGGAAACACTCTGCCAATACAGCTTTAATGGCGGTTGGTGAATCCAACACTTTTTTTTCGGCATCATGGTGCAGGTTGTAATGGGTATAAAACTGATTAAGAAGTGTGTGACGACCATCGACATACATGCGCCCAGCGATTAGGTTGTTGACGAAACGAGATTGTGGGTGGGTTGCCACATACCAGTTGGCCAGTTCATAGTCCACTTCCAGCTGCGGGCTGCGTGTAAAGCTGTACACGATTTGCCAGTCGCTTTTCATCAGTACGAACAAACTGTAGTTATTGCCAGTTTGCTCAATGCGAAATTTTGCATGAGTACTGTGTTGAGTATTGCACTCTTCCAGCAACAACGGAGTAGGCATGTTAAGTCCGCCAAACCCAGTATCTGCAATATAGTCTTTTCCTGCCACGGTTACCAAAAGCAGCATATGAGTGCGCGGCATCTTGGTGTCCACTGGCAACATCCAGCCCACACGCGCAGCAAGTCCTTGCACTGCAAAACCAAGGCTGGTCAGGACGTTGCCCAGCAATAGGTTGTGTTCATAACAATAACCGCCACGCTGACTTTTCACCATCTTGTGCAACAAATTTGTTTTGTCGAGTGGCACAGGCAAGCCGAGGAAAGCATTGAGATTTTCAAACGGGATTGCTTGCACGTGACAGACATTAATCTGTTGCAATGTGTCCAGACAAGCTAACTGTTCTGGATAGCAGCCAATTCGGTTGAAGTAGAGTTGCAACTCGTGTGGGTTCAATTGCTGGAAGAGCATTAAAAAAATTCCCTACTGCGTTCTTGTTGCTTAGAGTTGCATGATTAATGGTGGAAACGTTTGCGTACCTGAATATTCAATACTTCTACAAGTACTGAAAAAGCCATCGCGAAATAGATATACCCTTTGGGTACATGCACATCGAAACCTTCTATAAACAAAGTCAGGCCGATCATCATCAAAAAGGATAAAGCCAACATTTTTATGGTTGGGTGTTTGTCTATGAAGTCACCAATGCTTGCAGCTGAAAACATCATTACGCCAACCGCGCCCACTATCGCAATCACCATGATGGCAAGTTCTTGTACCAGGCCAACTGCGGTGATTACCGAGTCTAGGGAAAAAACGATGTCTAGGAGACCAATCTGAATAACCGTGGCTAACATGCTATCTGCCACTTTTGCTTCGATGCCACCTTCTTCACCTTCGATAATGGCGTGTATTTCTTTAGTGGATTTATAAAGCAGAAAGAGTCCTCCAACGATCAACACCAGATCACGTCCCGAAATTTCTATCGTTAGCACGGTAAACCAGGGTTCAACGAGGCCGGTAATCCAGGACAAGCTGAACAGCAACCCAAGTCGAGTCACCATGGCGAAACCGATGCCGAATCGCCGCGCCTTGTTACGTTGATGGGGCGGTAAGCGTCCTACCAGGATTGAGATAAAAATAATGTTGTCGATGCCCAGCACAATTTCGAGGGCAAGAAGAGTTGTTAAAGCAATCCAGGCTTCGGGGCTGGTTATCCAATCAATCATGGGTATCTCAAATTTTCAGAAGTGTAGGTCGGGGCAGAAAAATCGTGTGTTTGAAGAAAAAAGCTTTTTTTGAATGTGTTTATGATCCATCAAATATGGAGGTTTTTCAACCTTGAAGGTGATCTTTAAAAAACTGAAACTGAGTTGTCACAAACAGCCTTGCAACTTCAGTCAACTTGTTCCATGCACAACTGCAGCCAATGATCGATAGCTGCACTTTTGTATTTATGTTTATGCATGATCAGGTAAAAGCTGCGAGAGAAGCCCCGGTCCTTGGCCATGAGTGGTATCAGATCGCCCTGTTCGAAAACCGATTGCAGTACCACTTGAGACAAACATCCAAGGCCCATGCCGGCTTTGACTGCCTGCACGATGGCTTCCGTATGCTGCAATTCCAGTTCGATCTTGAGTTGTGGCAATATGTCATGCATCACCCGATCGAAAGTCTGCCTTGTACCCGAACCACTTTCCCGCAAAATCCAGCGGGCAGCGAGCAGATCGGCATCCGTAAGTAGATGTTGTAGAGCCATTGGATGATCTCTGCTGCAAAAAATAACCAGGTTGTCATTGCGCCATCGGGTTATTTCCAGAGCTGAATTATTTATCTCCCCCTCAATCAGGCCAACATCTAGTTCAAAGTTGGCGACCATACTGCTGATTTGTGCGGTATTGCCGACTTCAAGGCTGATGCGGCTGTCAGGGTAACGTTTTCGGTACTGGTCCAGTAGTGGAATGCACAAAAAATTACCTATACTTAAAGTGGCGCCGACCTTGATGGCTCCAATCCCTTCATGGACACTCAAGGTATGTTCCATTTCTTTTGCGCGGCTTAATAGTTCTTCTGCTTTGGGTTGCAACAAGCGCCCAAAATCATTGAGCTGCAGGCGTTTACCAACTCTGTCGAACAAGCGAATATCAAACTGGTGCTCAAGTTCCCGCAGTGCATCGCTGGCCGCAGATTGCGACATAGCCAACTCGGCAGCGGCACGACTGAGGTTTTCATGCCGGGCAGTTGTAAGGAATATTTCAAGTTGGCGTAAGGTAAATTTCATATTCGGAAATATAGGATAGATAATTATGTATAAGCGATTATACCTATTAAGCGCATTGCCGTTACAATGCGCGCACTTGATTTGGAACCGGATAAAACTATGAGCAGCAAATATCAACACGAAACTGTTACAAGTGTTCATCACTGGAATGACACTTTATTCAGTTTTACTACAACCCGAGATCCAAGTTTTCGTTACAAGAATGGCTTTTTCACTATGATTGGTTTGCAAGTGGAAAATCGTCCAGTGGTACGCGCTTATAGTATGGTTAGTGCCAATTACGAAGAACAATTAGAGTTTTTTAGCATTAAGGTTCAGGACGGCGCACTAACATCCAGGTTACAACATCTGAAAGTTGGTGACGAAGTTTTGGTCGGAGCCAAACCTACCGGAACGCTTGTGGCTGAGAACCTGCTTCCGGGTAAACATTTGTACCTGTTTGGAACGGGCACTGGCCTTGCCCCCTTCATGAGCATCATTAAAGATCCGGAAGTATACGAGCTATACGAAAAGATTATTTTGGTTCATGGGGTCAGATTAATTAACGAACTCGCCTATCAGGACTATATTGCCAATCATTTGCCTAACAACGAATTTTTTGGCGACATCATCAAAGAGAAGCTGATTTATTATCCTACTGTCACGCGAGAAAGTTTTCGTAATAACGGCCGCCTTACCGATCTGATAGTCACTGGCAAACTGTTTAAAGATACAGGTATGCCGAATCCAACATTGGATGATGATCGTTTTATGTTGTGCGGCAGTCCTTCGATGTTAAAAGACACCTGCAAGATTCTTAACGAGCTTGGCTTTCAGGAAGCGCGTCACGGCAATCAGGGCCACTATGTCATTGAAAGGGCCTTTGTTGAATGATCTATAAAAACTGGTTGGCTGCTTTACAGTTAGAGTAGAATCCCCGCGCCCGCTTTGTAAACCAAAGCACTTAAAATTAACCTGAGGTTTCTATGTCACTGTCTATGTATTCATCGTCTGTACCCGTATTTCTGCATTATCTAAAAAATCTTTCTGTAATCCTGAAGAAAGGTGCAGACTATGCTTCTGAAAAAAAGATAGATGAGAAAGTGTTGACCGGTGGGCGCTTGTTTCCGGATATGTTCCCACTTAGTCGCCAAGTGCAGATTGCTTGTGATGTCGCAAAGGGGTGTGGCGCGCGTCTGGCTGGTATGGAAGTGCCAAAGTATGACGACAACGAAGTGACTTTCGACGAACTGCAATCACGGATAGAAAAAACCGTGAATTTTTTACTTTCCTTGCCCGAAGACAAAATTAACGGCACAGAACAAAAACAAATTAAATTACAGGCAGGTCCGCGTGAGCTGGAATTTGTTGGGGATTTCTTTTTGCGCAACTGGGCGCTACCTAATGTGTTCTTTCATATCACCACCACTTACAACATTCTGCGACACAATGGCGTGGCAGTTGGCAAGATGGATTTTCTGGGTTAATTTAGTCGCCTAAGTAGTTTATTTCTTAACTCGGCCAGCTATCTGGCCGAGTTTTTTTGTGTCTGAATATTACGTATTTGCAAGTAATCTCGTCACTCATGTTGGTGGGTACGTTCTACTGCTAACCTAGGTGAAAATTTCACTCAAAAAAAAGGGCTGCACTAGGCAGCCCTTTCATGTGCAAAACGTCCTTGTTTTGCCAATAATGTGTTCTCAGAAATTAAAAGTTGTAGTTCAAGTTCAACTGAAATCTTCTGCCAAACACGTCGAAGTTGTTACCTGCAGGCTGTTGGCCGCCACGTTGACTCTCGGAAGGAAAGATGGGTGGGTTACGATCAAACAGGTTGTTAATGTTAAAACTTGTAACCCAGTTGCCACCATTGCCAGTCTCACCACGATAGCTAATGCCCATGTTGGTTACTGACTGTGACGCGATGGTGTTGTCATCCACTTGTACACCTTCGGACCAAGTCACGTTCACTTTGGTGCTGTCGTAGTAACGTTCAGACAGATTCAATCCAAAATTACCCAAGTTGTAGCCCATCATTGCGGTTGCAGTCCATTCCGGGCTTGAGTTACTACCAAGGTTATCCTGATATACAGTGGTAGTTACCGAGTTTTCCAACAATCTGCCGGCAAACATTCTGAAGTTCATGGATTCTGCTTCTGAACTGAAGAAATCTGGTTCTAGGTCATAACGCGCTTCGATATCCACACCCTTATTCATTGCTGCAGACACGTTCAGGTTAACGTCTAAGACGCGTTCAATTTTGCCGGAAGCAGCATTACGTGTGACCAAATTACACAAGGCTTTATCACCTTTGAAACAATCGTCAATTACACGTTGTGACCCCAAGGTGCTGACGCGGCCAGCTACGGCAATTTCGAAGTAGTCCGCAGAAACCGATAAACCTTCAATCCAGCTAGCAAAGGTTGGCGCGTACACGAAACCTCCAGTAAGAGTATCTGCCACCTCAGGACGCAAGTTGGCATTACCACCAGTGAGCAAGGTGATGGTGTAGCTGGATTTGTCGACAGGATCAGTGATGTTGGCACCGCCACCACCAGACTCGAATTGTTCACCAAAGGTAGGTTCCCTTACGTCACGTGATTTAGTTACGCGTAGGCGCAAGTCTTCAATCACCTGAAATTCCGAACCGATTTTCCAGCTGTCGATGGTACCGCTATGGGAGTAATCCGAACGACGGAAAGCTACAGTGCTGTCTATACGTTGGGCCCCAGAACCAGATTCCCAAACTGGTAAGTTAACTTCGCTAAACCATTCCCAAACGTCAAAAGCGCCTGTAGCCCAGCTAGTAGCCGAGAAGTTATGAACTGAACGGTTACCGCCACTGATACCTACGGAAGTACCACGTATGCCAAGTGCATCAGCGTTGAGGGTTGAGCGCTCAAATGCAATCGGAGTGGTCAGTTGATTGAACCATTCTTCGCGATAAGTCAGACCACCTGCGAAAGTCATTGGGCCGGCACCCCAGCCTTCATAAAGTTCACCTGTAAGCAATACTTCAGCAAATTTTTGATCCAGGTCGCGAATACCTTTTTTGTCGCTAGTGACGTACTCAACAGCTTCTTGGCTGAAGTTGCCAGTACCAAACACGTTCAATGGTGCGCAATCACGGATGGATTCCATTGGTGTAACTAGGATGTTATCAATCGGTTGAACACCGGAAGGATATTGGATGATGTTGGCACTTGGTACAGTTTTGCCAACAGCAGCAGCTTCCAGTTCAGCCATGCTGGGGTTGCGCAGCTGAACATTACACATGATTGCACCGGTTTTAGGATTGCGTACTGCGTCCATCGCCATGTACCAATGGTCATTGCGAATATAGTTATTACCTTCGGAAGTCAGCTGGGATTCTCCGTATTGGTAAGTACCGCGCAGATTCCAGTCGTTGGGCAAGGCTGTTTCGAAACCGGCGCTTGCGGACCACATTTGGCTAATATCGCTTGAACCTCGAGCATCTACGTTAATTTTATTGGGGCCACGGACTTGGCCAATTTTGTCGAATCTAACTGATGTTAGGCCAGACGCGATCATGGCAGTGCGCAATTCTTCGGGCATGTAGGCGTTTTCAAGATAGATTGTGCCAAAGTATTGTTGCCCCATTTCAGGATTGCCACGACGATCGTGTTGGTTGGATTCGGTGCGGCCCATCATGATCTGGCCGAAAATTTCGGTGTTGTCGTTAAGATCGTATTTAATACCTCCGAAACCGGAATGCTGAATAACCTCAGCGCCATAAGGGCCGCCAGCGAAGGAGGATTCTGCAATTGCTGCTTCTGGACCACCAGCCTGCATGCCGTTGGAGCCCGCACCTATACGGTTTTTGTAATCACCTGCAACGAAGGGGCGTAAGCTTTTACCATCGTCAGAGAAAGTGTAACCATTAAGCGAGAAAGCTGGTTTACCTGCAGCGGCAGTAGCTGTAACAATACCGGCAGCATTCTGTGTTGCAGAGTGCGCGTGTGCGACAGTCAAACGTTGTGGGGTAGTGCCAGCTGGATCAGTAATTTTCCAAGCAGGATTGATAATAAAACCAACGCTGTTCCAATTTTCTTGATCTTGCGGCGTACGTTCTATTTGTTTAATTTCACGATGCTCAACTGAGCCAATCAGGTGTAAACGATCACCAATCTGTTTGCCTCCGGCAACAGAGAAGTTCCAGTTTTGACCATCACCATAACCGGTAATACCAGTAGATATGTTGGACTTGAAGCCTTCAAAGTCACGATCAAGTACAAAGTTGACCACACCCGCCAATGCATCTGCGCCGTAAGCGGCTGAAGCGCCACCGGTCACAACATCGACAGTACGGATAAGTGCGGTAGGAAAGTTATCAACGTTAACCGTGCTGGCTCGGTCAGCGGGCACAACACGTGAACCGTCGAACAATACTAGAGTACGTTGCTTGCCCATGTTGCGCAGGTTCAAGTAAGAGCCTGCTGCGTCACCAAACAGAGTTCCACCACCACGTTGAGCAGTTTGGGTGTTGAGGAACTGCGGTAGTTGGTCTAGCTGTTCAGAAATTGACGCCGATGGTTCGAACATTTTTAGTTCGTCTGCTGAAACAGCGGTCACCGGAGTTGGGGTAACCATGCCGTCAGTGGTACGAATACGTGTACCAGTTACCTGAATTTCTTCCAGTTTTTCCTGTGCTTGCGCGCCAGAAGCAACCAGCATGGCTGCGGCAACAGACAAAGCTAAGGTATTTGCTTTGAAGTGCCAGTTTTTGACTAATTTCATGTACGTGCCTCCCCTAGAGGTTTTTGAGATTGTTGCTTGAAGTTTTGGTTAGTGGATACTAACAAGACTGAGTGCTAAGACAGTTTGAAAGTTCGCACTAGATATAGAAATTGTGGCCAAAAGTAAAGTAGAAAGTAAATTTTTGACGACATTATGATAAAGATGAGTGTGTCTTTAATGGCTAACACATTGATAGTAAAAAATATTATTGGTTAATAAGGGTGGCTTACAATATTAGGCGGCTGTTGCGGTCGATTATGTCCCTAATAACAAGATCAACAAAGGAATATAAAATAAGCCTGCAAGTATCGAGACAGAGACTGCGCTGGCGCTCAAATCAACATCAAGTTTAGCCAACGAAGAATATGTCAAAGCATTAAAGCCGATGGGTGCAGCACTACAAAGTACAATCACTGAGTAGGTTGTGCCTTCCAACCCAAGCACTTTAGCTAAAAACAACCCAACCAAAAGTCCAATGCCTAATCGGATTCCGGCGACCCTTAATGCCAGAGAGAGGTTGGCAAGTTTTAAGGTAAAAAATATCCCCAAAGCTATAAGTATCAAGGGTCCGCTCATTTGGGCCAAAGGGGTGATAACTGAAATTAGCGCCGTGGGTAATTGCAAGCCACTCAACGACACCGATATAGAGAGCAGCAAAGACCAAACCAACGGCGCCTTCAAAATGCGAATTAACATGGTCCAGCGACTTGACGCTTCGTCTGAATATTTAAAGGCTAGGGCGTAAACACAAGTTGCCATCATGATGGCATTACCAAAATCAAACAAAATTGCATCAGCGAAACCAGCTGGACCGTACACGGCAAGAATGAAGGGAAACATGAAGCTGTTATTCAAAATGGCGGTATTGACCAAGATGGTGCCAGTTGTACGTCGATCAAATTTTTGCTGGCGCGTCCAAAGTAGTGCAAACAGCAAACACGCGGAGTTGACAGCAATATTAAATATAGGGAGCAGGGCTTTTTCGGCTGTAAAACTTATGTTCGGAACCGAAATCAGAATCAATAATGGTAGTGTGACAAAAAATACAAAACGTAGCAGAAAATCGCCATGCTGCCGTTCGGCAAGGCCTGCACGACGTACTAACATGCCTAAACCAAAATAGACAAAAACTGGCACCAAAAGAACAAGAATAGAAAACATTGGCTTGCCTGCTAAAACGGGTTGTGCAGCTTAACCCTGTAGTGGGTTTTGAGACTAGCTTGTCTTGACTCATTCTAAGTAAAAATTGTCACTGGTCTGAAACTATGGGAGCGCTACAATCACAGATGTAATAACAGTCACTTACAAAACAAGAGTGCGCCATAGATCGACCTGAATTTGTCTGTATTGCACAGGCGGTTGCGAACTCTTATTTTCATCTTACAGGAACACGAGTGTGCTGACGGCCACTAACTAGAAGGGGTATAAGTTATGCAAAAAAATAATGATATTACTGCAATTACTCAGCTTGTTGTGTGTGAGCGCGAAAGTCGGGATATGGGTTTCTGGAATCGGATGCGCTCTTGTTTTCACGACGATGCAACAGTCAACATAAGTTGGTTTCAAGGCAATGGCCATGACTTTGTGGCAGCGTCAAAAGATATGGCTGGACGTGGGATGATGGCGAAACACCGGTTAGGGCCAGTACTGGTGGCGCTAAATGCTAACCGTGCTGTTGCTACAGTGGCGGGGATTATTGATATTCCTTTAAAACTCGATGACAAAGATTTTACATTGTCGGCATATTGCGTGATGTTTTATCGGGCTGAACAAAGATCAGGCGCTTGGCGCTTGGGCAGTTTTGAATGTATTTATCGGCGCGATGAACTTGTGCCCGCCATCCTTGGGCAGTCAGTAGAGCTTCCAGTTCAGCTGTTAACCCAGTACCGCCCTTCCTATCGTAACTTGTCGTACAGCTTGCACTTGAAAGGGTATGTAGTGAATCATGAATTACCCGGCGAAGATCGTCCGGAAACTGTAAGTGCCATATACCAGCAGCATTATGCTTGGGCGGGCTTGCCGGTACCGAATTGACATGGGTAGAACACCTAAGTAGTTAGCTGAATAGAGTTTTTAATTTTGGTCTTGAATAACAAATAAAATAAGGGAGCAACATGAAAATTGCGCTGATCGGGGTCACTGGTTTTGTTGGGCAGCATGTGTTGCG
>Ga0209500_10001125_pt1 | contig 20863 bp, 9 predicted proteins | sample S_140212_EF_Meta_FD_187323 | JGI IMG/M metagenome (GOLD analysis project Ga0209500, IMG submission 187323) | Freshwater microbial communities from Lake Simoncouche, Canada to study carbon cycling - S_140212_EF_MetaG (SPAdes) (version 2) | ecosystem: Environmental > Aquatic > Freshwater > Lake ... | reverse complement strand
GCTGCTCGACCCAGGTACGCACATCGGCAAGAGCTGCTTCCGCTTCCGCTTGAGTGCGGCACAGGATGACAAAGTCATCCGCATAACGCACCATTTGGTCGCCGTTCTCGCTCATCCGGTGGTCCAGCGGGTTGAGATAGGCATTTGCCAGGACGGGGGACAGAACCGCTCCCTGGGGCACTCCGGATTCCGGAGTCCACGTTCGCAGGTCCTCGAAAATCCCCTGATCAAGAAATTGCTTGATCAAACCCAGCAGGCGGCGATCCGAAATCGATTGTTGGACTATTTCCAGTAATCGATCTTTCGGAATCGTGTCGAAGTAGCCTTTTAAGTCTGCGTCGACAACATAAACATGACCCGTGGCGAGTAACTCTTCCACACAACGCAGGGCCTGATGACAGCCTCGTCCATGGCGAAAGCCGTAGCTTCGGTCATGGAAGGTGGCATCCAGAATCGGCTCGATCACGTGAACCACCGCCGTTTGCACGACGCGGTCACGAACCGTGGGGATTCCTAACGGTCGCTTGTCCGAACTGCCCGGTTTGGGAATCCACACCCGCCGAACCGGAGAAGGGATGTAAGTCCCTTGCCGTAATTGGTCCTGCAGATGCTGAAGCTCTTGCCGTTCATGCTCAGCAAAGTGCTCGACCGTTTGTCGATCAATCCCTGCCGCTCCCTTCTTGCCCTGCACCTTGTGGGCCGAGCAGAAGAGATTCAAAGTATCAAACACCTTATCGATCAACGTGTGCCATTTGCCTCCTCTCACCTTGTTTCCCAAGAGTGTCGACAACATGCGAGCCGTCCAAACCACGTGATGAGCCCACTGGGCAATGCCCGGTATCTCTCCGGTCGGGGTAGCCGCGAACGGCACTGTGACCGGGATGTAATCCCGTTTGTTCGGCGATCGGTGTTCCTGTGTTTTGGACATTTCGCTTCTACTTTCCTGTTCCCCTTCGCTCCACCGCGTTTGGCTGCACGGCTTCCTCGCTACTATGAGAACTCTGCCTCCTGTCGTGTCGCTTCAACCGATTTCCCCGATATCGCCATGTTTGTACTCTTCCGCGTGCGATATTCCGCCGAGAGCCTGGGCCATTGGTCACGCAGCGTCCCTCACTGCGAATTTAACGGGGTCGTCGTCCACGCCTTCACACGACAGGTCTCCCTGCTTATCTCGTTTGAACTTCTGACCATTCCATCCTCAACCACCGCATCACCATTTCGTCATGATCGATTTGGCTCGTTACATCATCGTCATGACTTGCCCGTGTCTCTCTTCGGAACGACTCGAAAGTCGGCGAAGACAACGTCGCACAGACAAGGGTTCGCTGTATGCTAGCTAGCTCCCCGACAGGTTTGGCCGAATCAGGTTCACTTTCGTTACGGACTGGTCATTCTCCTCAGGTTGCTCCTCACCCTTTCTCACGAAAACGCAATTACCACTGTTGGATTCAGGCCGGTAACGGGGACCTGGAAGGGACTTACACCCTCCTGTTCAAACGCCTTCACAGGCGCACTAGCCATCATCGCTCTGCGTGATGAGGCTTGGTCACGGGACTTTGATCGTTTTGAGCTCGTCTGCAACAGATTCGGATCATCATTCTTGGGCAGATTCGGACAGAAAATATCGGACAGAAAATCCATCAGAAATTTGGCTGGATGAGAACTGGAAAATCTTCGGATTCGCTGGGTGACTGGCGTTGGGTTGCACTGAAAGATTTCAAATGGGTTGGTTTTGAACGGTTGTTTGGTTCACGACGGAGCCTCATCACGCGGGAGCGATGATGGCTACGTTGGGGACCTGATCATACATCACGATTAACTGCGTGATCGCTGCGACGCTACGGTGAGTCGATCGCTGCGAACCCTCTTGAGTGGGGTGCCCGAAAAGGGGGACAGGGACCGCGGACGGAACCAGTCCCCCTTTTCGAAAATTCCGTTTTCAGAATCTTGCAATTTCGTCTCGTCCGATTCGTGCGATTCGTTTTATTCGTGGTTCACCATCTTCGCATTTTTGAAAAGAATGTGACTCACGAATCGAATGCCGTCTTCCATGGACATTCGAACGGTAGTATTCGACGATACAGAGCGTCGCTCGTTACTGTCTGAAACCATTACACCGCAACACGGTCATCGAATTCTCTACTTCGGAAACTCCATGGACTCCCCTTCCGCTGACTCTCCTCCTGCAAATGGATCACCACTCGATTCAATGCAAGTCGATCGACCCACCCCACCGCGTGGCTCGGTCTGGCTCGCCTGGCTGGTCATTCTGGCAACAATTGGTGTCATCCTGTTTCCGGGATTGCTGAAACAGAAACTCGAAGCGGTCGACCCCTCGATCATCCTGCTCGAAATCCAGGCCCGGTATCTCGTCGGTGCCTCGACCGTCTCGTTCGAAGGAAAAGAACAACTGAAAAACCAGCTCGCACCGGTTTTTGGCAAAGGATCCTTACGCCAGCGGCTAATCGGTGCGGTGCTGCTCGGTGAACTGATGGGACCGGGCGAGGCGGCCACGTCGCTGAGCGACCTCGAGCAGCAAGTTCAGGACGGGCGTTTGACCGTTGACCAAGAGGACGACCGAAAAGCCCTCGGCCTGCTGCAACAGATCCAGGCGGGGTTGATTGCGAAAACTCCCTTGAGTGATTCGCAGTCGGACGAGGAACTCGCGACGGGCCGAGCACTGCTCGCCAAACGACTCGGCTGGGTCGGAAAGTTGGCTTACTTACCCCCAGGAAGCCCAGATCGTGCCGAACGCGAACAGTTGCTGGCCCATGCGCAGCGAACTCTGTTCGTCATGCTTGGTGCTTTTGGACTGGCTGCCGTCGCTGCCGCTGTCGGATTTCTCTTGCAGATCCTCTGGTGGGTTTTCGCCGCTTCGGGACGACTCAAAAGTGGTATTCCACCGCTGTCAGGAGACGGAGCCATCTATGCCGAAACGTTTGCCGCCTGGATGGTGTTATTCGTGGTCCTGAATCTGGCCTTGATGTACTTGCCGCTGCCAAAATGGGGACTGGTCTGGGTCCTGATTCCCCAGATTGGCAGTCTGGGAGCACTCGCCTGGCCCCTGTTTCGTGGGCTGCGCTGGAGTGATGTTCGCCTGGATCTTGGGCTGACACTGGGAGAACAACCGTGGTCGATTCCGTTCATCGGCGTGGGTGCCTACCTCAGCGCCCTCCCCGTGCTGGGACTGGCGATGGTTGTCACGGGGCTTTTGATGGCTTTCATGAGTCAATTCGCGGGGAATGGCGAGGCCGCCGCAACACCCATTCATCCGATTGTCGAGCCGATCCTGCGTGGCAATTGGACGCTGCGGCTGCAATTGCTGTTTGTCGCCGTCTTCGCCGCCGTTCCCGAAGAAATCATGTTTCGGGGCGCCCTGTATCGACACCTGCGTGAGGCAAAAACCCAATTCGGCTACATTTGTGGCGTGGCATTCGCCGCGATCCTCAGTAGCTTTATCTTCGCCGTCATTCACCCGCAGGGACTGTTTGGCATCCCGATCCTCATGAGCCTGGCGATGGTCTTTGCCCTGGTCCGCGAATGGCGAGGCTCGATCTATCCTGTCATGATCACCCATGCACTCGTCAATGCCGGGACCAGCACCCTGTTGTTACTGATTGCCGATTGACACGTCTTACCTTCTGTGACCCGCTGCTGCCGCTCCCTCTGGCCTCCTCGGTTGATCAGCCTGCAAAGCAGCGGAAACCTTGATTCCTTACGAAAGGCATTTCGATGACAACTCGATCATTCGTGTTATTCTTCACCGCTTTGCTGGCCGCCAACATCCCGATGACGCCAGTACGGGCCGAGCATGATGGCAAGGTGCAAATCCTGCTCTTGGGTGACAGCACCACGGAAGGGAGTGTTCCCCGGCGACATCTCCCCAAGGGGCCCCACCTGGAAGATGTGATCCGCGAATTACTCGCCGCGGAAAAAGACCTGCCCCCTACGAACGTGATCAATCTGGGGCTGAGCGGCGAGTATGTCCGGCGGCTGCTTGATTCCGGCCGTTACGAAAAAGAAGCCTCGAAACTGCCGGGCCTCGACTATGTCCTGATTCGATATGGCTTGAACGACAACGCCTATCGAGAAAATCTGGCCGAGAATTTTCCCAAGGATTATCACGAGCTCATCGGTCGGCTGAAGACCAATCATCCCCAGGCAACAATCATCGTCATGACGGTCATCCCCTACGGCGACGAAGCGACCTCGACCCGATTAAATCAACTGAATCGACAGGTTGCCGCAGCGGAAGGGCTGACCCTATTTGATATTTATCCCCGGTACGCTGAGGAGCTCAAACGAGGCCCGGATATGCTCAATTATCGTCGTTATCCACTGGAGAAAATCCCCGAAAATCGACGAGAATTCGTCACGCCGTTTCTCGCCCCCGGGCAACCAGGAACGGTCGAAGTCATGGATAATCGACTGGACGCTCATTTCGGGCATCTTCCCGGCTGGTTCGGTGATCGGCATCCGAATCTGGCGGGATACCATGTGATCGGTGACGAAACCGCCAAGTTTCTGACCCCCCTGATCCGTAAGCAGTTTGGGAAACCATAACTTGGGTGACGGCGAGCACTGGCTGTGGCCCTTGGCGGTGGCTGTCACTAGAGGAATTCGCCGTCTGCGTGTAGCCTTGATGGCCCTGTAACGCGCTTGGTCTGTCGGAATTGATTGAAAAAAGGAGTTTGATTCATGTCGAGGCAATGGATGATCGTCGGTCTGACGATGCTGGGTTTGGCGATCCAGACCACGCAAGCGGCCGAGCCCCGAAAAATCGGTTCGGTCGAGGGACTTACCGAATACCAGCTCGACAACGGGCTGAAAGTGGTGCTTTTCCCTGAACCGTCGAAAGACAAGATCACCGTCAATATGACCGTGCTCGTCGGTTCGCGGCACGAGGGATACGGCGAAGCGGGAATGGCACACTTGCTGGAACACATGCTGTTCAAGCCGACCGCCGGACATCCCCGCCCTGATCAGGACTTGCAGTCGCGTGGCGCCGACTACAACGGCACAACCTGGGTCGATCGGACCAATTACTACGAGACCATGCCCGCAGGGGACGACAATCTGGAATGGGCAATCGGGTACGAAGCCGATCGCCTGGTGAATTGCCCCATCAAGGGAGAAGAACTCGCCAGCGAAATGACCGTGGTGCGAAATGAATTTGAGATGGGAGAAAACAACCCCAAAGCGGTGCTCGAACAACGAATGATGGCTGCCGCTTACGAATGGCATAATTACGGCAAATCGACCATCGGTAATCGTGCCGACATTGAACGAGTTCCCGTCGATAATCTGCGCGCCTTTTATAAAAAGTTTTATCGACCCGATAACGTGATTCTGTTTATCGGCGGTCGCCTGGACGAAGCCAAGACCCTGGCGATGGTTCAAAAACACTTTGGTCCGATTGCGCGGCCCGAGGAGCCGATTCGTGCCACCTACACCGAAGAGCCCGCTCAGGACGGAGAACGGGTCATCACATTGCGGCGCGTCGGCAGCGTTGCTGTCGCCGGTGTTGCCTACCACATTCCCGCTTCCGCAGATCAAGAGTTTCCTGCCGTTGCCATTCTGGAAGCGATCCTGACCGCCGACAAAACAGGGCGATTGTACAAGTCGCTGGTGGAACGACGTCGTGCGGCCAAGGTACAAGGAATGGCTTACGCCTGGCACGATCCGGGGGCGATCTTCATCACTGCCGAAGTCGCCGCAGGGAATGAACCGAACGGAGTCGTCGAGGAGATGCTGGATACCATTGAAGAGGTCGTCACCAAGGGGATTACCGAGACAGAGCTGGTTCGAGCCAAACAGCAGTTTCGGAAATATCTCGATCAGGTTCTCGCCGATACCCCGAAACTGCTGGTCGAGCTTTCCGATTCGGCGGCAGCGGGAGATTGGCGCTTATTCTTTCTCAATCGCGACCGTCTCGAAAACGTTTCAGTCGACGATGTGAATGCGGTTGCCAAAAAGTATCTCCAAGCGACCAACCGCACGGTCGGGGTGTATCTCCCCACGCAGCAGCCACAGCGAACCCCCGTCGCCGCCGCACCCGATGTCGCCAAGCTGGTCAAAGATTATACCGGCCGGCCCGAGTACTCGGTCGGTGAAGTCTTTGATGTCTCGCCCGCAGCAATTGAATCCCGCATCAAACGGACCACGATCGAAGGGGTGAAGGTCGCAATGCTCCCGAAAAAGAATCGGGGAGGAACCGTCTCGTTGCAGTTGCGATTGCGGTACGGAACCGCGAAATCGTTATTCGGTCAGACCCAGGCGTGCGAGTTTATGCCGACGTTGATGACACGGGGGACACGAGAACTGACCAGCGAGCAGCTCGCCGATCAACTGGACGAACTGCAAAGCACGATGGCAGCCAGCGGCGGGGCCGGCGAGGCCACGTTCGTGATTCAGTCGAAACGAGAGAATCTGACTGCTGTGATCGATGTGTTGCGGCAGGTGCTGCGAGAACCGGTCTTCCCGGTGTCGGAACTCGAAATCCTGCAGCAACGCCGCGTCTCTGAATTGCAGGAACAAACCTCAGAGCCTCAAGCACTGGCTCCACGGATCATCTCGCAAAAGATGAATCCTTATCCGGTCGGTGATGTGCGTCATCAGCCAAGCCTGGTCGAGGAATTGAAACAGCTGCAAGGGGTCGAGTTGGCCAGCGTTAAAAAGATCTATGCCGATTTTCTTTCCGCTCAAGCGGGGGAACTGGTGATCGTCGGCGACTTTGACGCTGACGCCACCCAGAAGGCCTTGACCAGCGCACTGGGCGGCTGGAAAACCAAAATGCCGTACGAACGGATTTCCCGAACGGCCGATCAACCCCCGAAACCCGAGATGATCCGGATCAATACCCCCGACAAGGCCAACGCCATGTATTTTGCGGGATTGCTGCTGGCCCTACGGGACGATCACCCGGATTATCCCGCCTTGGTGATTGGAAACGAAGTCTTAGGGGGAAGCGGCTTTGCCTCACGACTAATGAGCCGGATCCGCGAGAAAGAAGGGTTGTCGTATGGGGTCATGTCTTCGTTCCGGGCCAGTCCTTTGGACCAGCGGGCCACGTTTTCGATGATGGCCATCTGTAATCCCGAAAACGCCGAAAAAGTCGTGGCGCTGGCTCGTGAAGAGATCGAACGATTGGTTAAAGACGGAGTTTCCTCTGACGAGTTATCCGATGCACAGCAGGGCTGGATTAAGGGGAGCGAGGCGGATCGGGGGGACGACGGGAAGCTGGCGGCAATTCTCGCGAATGGATTATTTGCGGGAAGAACGCTGGATTACCAGGCAAAACTCGAAGCCAAAGTGAAGGGATTAACTCCCCGGGACATCAAGCAGGCATTACAGCAGCATCTGGATGCCGCAAAACTGGTCAACGCAGTGGCCGGTGACCTCAAGCCTTAGCCGTGTGTTGAAAAAGGGGGACAGGGACCTCGCACTGCGTATCATTCAAGTGGATGATTGATTTCGGTCGGAGTCAGTCCCCGTTTTTCACGTTTTGCAACAGACGGTTAGGCTCCGCCACGAGTTCATCGAGAGAAAATCGAGAGAAAAGGGACACCAACAGCGTTCGGTGTCCCCGTTCTCTACGGAAGTCTGTCAAGTTGCTTTGCGAGTTGAATGAGTTGTGTCACGTTGTGATTCGCATTTAATGCAACTATGATTGCAACACTTAAAACACGGCCTTGGGGGCGTTTTTCAACTTAAGATATTGACAATCTTTGAGTTGCGATTGCAACAGTTACGGAGATCGGCCCGCGTCTTGGATGGCGTCACTGCTTGATTGCCATAGCGGCTTGGGTCGAAACGTTTGAAAAGTGCGTTTGCCGCGACATCGACAAATCCCGTGACCCACAAGACCCATACAGAACCGAGGGGGATGGCGGCCCAACACAAAGCTGGGAAAGTACTGTAATATTCGTGTTATTCGTGGTCCCGCAGGGGAACCCTGGTTTTCTGTTTGCAACGGATCCCCTTCACGGGACGGTCGTGCTTTGCAGCATGGCCGAGATCGCGGTCACCACGAACATTACCGGGGCGAGGATGTTCGTGTCAGCCGTGATTCGTAGCCTGCCCCTTGATAGATTTGTTCTGTCCGCCGGAATGCGGCCTCGTCGGCGTTGAAGAGCGTGACATGCCGGGGAGCGAGCAGTCCGAGGGTGTCGGGGATATCCAGCACTCGCAGAACGTTTAAGAGCGTCGGGCCCTCGCGATGCGATGTCGGGGGTTCGACGAGCAGCACCTCGCTGATACTGGATTCGAACAACGCGGCATAAGCACCGAGCACACCAGCGGCACCACGCCCCGCCACGCCGATTGTCAGTTCGTTTCCTTCCGCTTCGTGCAACCAACGGGCGACCGACTGAATGTCATACACTCGTCCGGCATCAACCGTCCGACCGACGAGTGCATGAGCCCGCTCGACATAGTTCGGGGGATTGGCCTGGGTCCAGGCGAGTGATACGCCGCAGCCACGGGGACTGATGGTCACCGTGGATTGACCAGCCAGTGCAGTCTTGCTGACCCAGGCGGGGAGCGTTGCCTCGGGTTCATCGGGATTTAAAATCACCAGCCATAAGCGTTCGCGCTGCTCGGGAGAACGGGGAAGTTTTTGCGGAGCCTCGTGTCGGCGGGCCAGGACCAGGATTTCGTCATCGGTGCCGAGGACCAGCTGACCATCGGGACGCTGGTCGCGAATCACGGCGGCAGCGACCTGATCAGGCCATTCCCGGAACACTGTTGCCTCCAGGCGTTCGGTCAGCGTTTTTGACCAAGTGAGATATTCGGCATGTGTACGAGGTGGCACCGGTTTTCCGAGGGAGACAAACGTTTCGTCAATGCTGGCATTCAGGCTGTCAGTGGGAAGATCCTGATCTTCCGGAAAGACGCGTAGGCGCTGGCCGTCAATCACGGCTTGTCCGGGTTCGTGGACTTCGCGGTTGTCCCCCTTTAAGTGTCGGTTGATCCAGCGATAGGCCATGAGTCTCAGTTCGACGTTGTCGGCATGCCCGCCGGGGGTGATACCGATGTCGAATAAGTCTCCTGGTTTCTTTTCGTACCAGCGGTAAAGTTGGGCGAGGCGTTCTCGAATTCGTTCGTTGGCGGGCGTGGGGAAGATGGGGTCATATCCCGAGTTTTCGAACAGCAGGGGACGGGGGGCGATCAAAGCGGCGATCGTGGTCCATTCCCAGCGATACGTGTTATGGAGGAACATACAATCGCAATGGCCGTTGCAGACCTTGTCATCCACGTAGCTTTGCAGGTCACTCATTCCACTGACAGGGACACAGACTTTGACTCGTTCGTCGGCGGCCGCAATCCAGAACGTGGCAGCGCCACCACCACTGATTCCTGTAACCGCCAGTTTGTCCGGATCGACATCGGGCCTTGAGACCAGATAGTCAATTGCGCGAACCCCGTTCCAGCATTCGACCCCTGCGGGGGTATAACCCGCTGAATGCCACCACCAGCGTTGTTTGTTGTAGGTTCCATGGTGGGTACCGGCGAGTTCTCCCAGTTGCAGGGTATCGATAATCAGGCAGACATACCCATTGGCTGCGAACCACATCCCATGGTGCTGGAAGGCGGTTTTGTTCCCATCTCGACCGCGGCCTGAGTGACCGCAGACGTAGAGGACTGCGGGTAATTTGCCTTGAACATTCGCGGGTCGATACAGATTTCCGGTGACATACAAACCAGGTCGACTTTGAAAGTGAATTTTTTCGACGTGAACGGCATCGAGTTCGAGGGTTCCGGTGACGGTTGCCTTGAGGGGCGTTCGTTCGGGAAGTGGCCAGAGGCCGAGCATATCCAAGTATTTTTGCCGGAGGTCAGTGCGGGCCGCTTCCCATTCCTCTCGCGTTTGGGCTCCTTCGAGAAAACGGCGACTCAGTTCCGAGGTTTCGCGAATGAGATGCCTGTCGATGATGGCATTTCCGGGCGACGGCAGGGGTGCAGCATCCTGAGCAAGCAGCCCAAAGTTGCAGAGCAAGAGAAAGCAAACGAGTCGCGAAAAGAGGGACATGGCAAGCCTCGTGAGGTGTTTTGTTCAAGTACCATTTCTACAGCGCGTGGTTCTACAGCTCTTGGGTGTCGGTTGCGTCTGGAATCTCCCTGACGATATTAGGTTTGTTCCCGCAAACCGCAATGGAAAATGGTGATTGAATGCAAAACGGGCAGGAATAGCCGATCAAAAACCCTTTCAAGACAGCTCGCTTCCATTTTCCGATTCCGTTTCCTTTGGCGGCCGAGTTCTGGATTCCTCGACCCCCCCGATCACTTGCCGATCCGCCCCGTTTTATGTATGAAATCGACTGTACTCCCGCATTCGACCCAGCAGTCTGCCCCGTAAGGGACGTGCCATGGATGGCTCGATTGTGAAGTCGTGCTTGTTGATTTTCAAAGGAATCTGGTCCCAATAGGTGGTGGCCATTCCTCCGTGTTCATCCAACTCGCACCTCGGATTTCCCCCAATTTTAGGAATTGCACCGATGAAATTTGGCAAACTGACCGCATTCGGATTATCACTGATTGCGCTGTTGATGAGCGCCCAATCCGTGGCGCTGGCTCAAGCTCCTGCTGCCGATGCGGCGATCAAGGACCGCGTTGCCGGCTTTGTAAAAGCCTATAATGGCCGAAATGCCGCAAACTTGTCTGACTTTTTCACCGACGATGCCACTCTGATTGATGTCGATGGTGGGGTGATTCGTGGAAAAGCGGGAATTGGCGCACAGTTCGCGACAGGTTTTGCCGCAGCGTCGAATTACACTCTTGAATCCTCCGTTGATTCGATTCGTTATATTACACCCGATGTGGCGCAGATCGAAGGTGCGTCCACTCTGAGTGCTCCGAATGAAGCGACAATCGTCAACCGCTTTGTGACGCTGTTCGCCCGTAAGGACAATGTCTGGAAGATGGCGGAAATTCGCGACCTGCCAGCACCTGCAGAAGACATTCATCCCGGAACTCGACTGAAGGAATTGGAGTGGATGATCGGCGACTGGGTTGATCAGAAGGGGGATCTGAAGATTCATTCCTCGGTCAAGTGGGGTGAAAAGCAAGCCTATTTGACGCGCGTCACGACGGTCGCGGCTGGCGAAGAGACCAGTTTCAGCAGCTTGATGGTACTCTGCTGGGATTCTCAGTCTGGTCAGATCAAATCCTGGCTGTTTGATTCCGAAGGGGGACGAGGGGAAGCGACCTGGACGCGTGCATCTCAGGATCAGTGGGTCTTGCGGGCTGCGGGGAGTCTGCGGAGCGGATTGCCGAACTCGGCAACACAAATCGTGACTGTGGTTGGCAAAGACGCCATCAAGACCAGTTCGATCGACCGAATCATTGGGGGCGAAGTCGCTCCGGATACGGATGAAATCATGATGGTTCGCAAAGCTCCTGCGGTGGGTGGTGCAGTGGTTCCAGTGGCTCCTTTCGTGAAACCAGCGGTCCCCGTCCCCGCTGGTGTTAAGGTTCCCGCCGCTCCCGCAGTCAAACCGCAACCGTAATCGGGGGCGGATTGCGTTACTGGCTCGTTAATCATTCTGGTTGAATCCCGATTGGTTTTGATGGATTCAACTTGTTTTTCGTGACTTTCTCCATTTGTCTTTGCTTCAGGGTGTCATCGAGATGACTAAGCGATTCGCACTTTTCCTGATGATTTCGGCCGGCCTGACATGCATCACATCTCCGGCATTCGCCCAACGAGGACGAATTGGCGGTGGTGGTGGCGGCGGGGGTATGGCACGACCCGCGGGTGGTGGCGGGGGTGCCCCGATGCAACGTCCAGCGATGCCCAGTGGCGGTGGCATGGCCCGGCCCGCGCCGGCTCAAATGTCGCGCCCTGCAGCCATGCCCAGCCGACCAGCCAATCCGGGTGGCGGGAATTTTGGGGGTGGCAATTTTGGCGGTGCGGTGCGTCCCTCAATGCCATCAGCCCCTGCGGGGATGGCGCGTCCATCGATGCCGAATAATGGACTGCCGAATGCGGGAATGGCAAATCGCCCCAATCCGGGAGCGATGACACGTCCGGCACCAGGAGGAATTCCTGGGGGGCTTCCAGGTGGTGGGATGAATCGCCCCACCACGTTTCCGGGTCAAATTGGTGGGGGTGCGGGTCAGATCAACCGACCATCAGGGGGAATCGCCAGCGGTGTTCGTCCCGGCGGTCCGAGCACTCTTCCCGGACAAATTCAAAATCGACCCAGCCCTGGTTTTGGGGGCGTGAATACCCTCCCCGGTCAAATTGGCGGGGGTGGGTTCAATCGTCCAGGAGCGGGGGGAGCCACGACCCTGCCCGGGCAAATCGGCAATCGACCGGGGGGTGGGCAAATTGGGATGAATCGACCCAACCCCGGCGCTGGCGGCCCCACAACACTCCCCGGTCAAATTGGGAATCAGCCCGGACTGGGTGGTGGTGGAATTAACCGCCCCGGATTCGGTGGAGCAGGAACATTGCCCGGTCAAATTCCAAACCGCCCAGGATTTGGCGGCGGCGGCGGGAATTTTCCTGGGGCGGGTGGGACCGGTTTGAATCGACCAGGTCAGGGTGGTGCTGGAAGTCTTCCAGGTCAAATTGGGAATCGGCCCATCGGAGGAAATGGCAACGGACTCGGTAACGGACTCGGAAATCGACCCAACTGGGGTTCCGGTGGAGCGGGGAATCTGCCCGGCCAGATTGGAAATCGGCCGATTGGAAGTGGTAATAACAACAACGTCATCATCAATAATAATAACAACACTAACATCAACTCCAACCGCCCCAACATCAACGTAGGGGGTGGTGGATTTAATAACGGCAATCGCCCCAATGGTAACTGGGGCAATAACAACAATTGGAATAACAACAACAACTGGGGAAATCGCCCTGGCGGCAACTGGGGCGGGAATGGCAACGGTAACTGGGGAGGTAATGGTAATTGGGGCGGAAACGGAAACGGCAACTGGGGCGGGAACAACAACTGGGGTCATGGCGGCGGCTGGTACGGCGGCGGCGGAAATGTTGTGAATAACAATTATTACGGGCCAGGCTGGAGTGGTGCCAATTATGGGAATTGGTATCACGGTGGTAGCAGCGGAAATTTCTGGGCTGGTGTGGGAACAGGCTTAGTCGCCTCGTGGGGAGTGAACGCACTCTATAATCCTCGCTATGCTTATAATAGCTACGGATATTACCCTTCGGCTTGGGCAGCACCCGTCTATGGAAGTTGGGGCCTCAGTTCGGTCTCGTCCAACTGGATGTATTCGAATTATGCCAATCCGTACATCACACCCGCCACTCAAACCGTATATATACAACAGTCACAGCCCGTAGTGATTGCGGTGGACGGGACCTCGCAAGCACCCGTGACCGAACAGGTCGTCGCTTATGATTACTCGAAACCGATCAATACCTCGTCAACACCTCCTGAACCAACGGCGGCCGAGTCGGCACAAAAGGTTTTTGAATCTGCCCGAGCGAGCTTCAAACAGAATGACTATGGACGGGCATTAAGTCTGGCGGATCAATCGTTGAGTCAACTACCGAGCGATCCCGTGCTGCACGAATTCCGTGCCTTATGCCTGTTTGCCCTGAAGCGATATGACGAAGCAGCCGCAGTCAACTATGCCGTGCTGTCAGCCGGCCCTACCTGGGACTGGGCAACGCTGATCAATCTCTATTCGGGAATCGAAGTTTATACCAGTCAGTTGCGCGAGCTGGAAAACTTTGTCAAGCTAAAACCCGACTCGGCACCGGCTCAATTCCAGCTGGCATATCTGTACCTGGCCCAAGGGGCAAAAGAGGCGGCAGCCAGGCAATTTGGCGTTGTCGCAAAACTGCAACCCGCTGATACGCTGTCGGCACAGCTTGCCAAAACGCTTGATCCTTCAGAAGAGCAAAAACAGATTCAAAAGACAATGACGGCCGAGAGCAATCCGCCTCAGCCATCGGCAACGCCAATCGATCCGGCCGTGCCAGTGGCTACCACAGAAAAGCCGCAAACAGAAAAGCCGCAAGTAGCACCCCTACCTCCACCCGCCAAGATGGCGGGAACATGGATTGCCAATCCAGATCCGAAGGTCAAAATCACTTTGGTTCTGAGTCCCACGGGCGAGTTTTCTTGGGGGGTCACGCAAGATGGTCGTACACAGACCATTCAAGGGCAGGCGGGATATCAGGATGATGTCTTGATTTTGAGTCAACAGGATGGCCCGCCGTTAGCGGGTAAGATCACGTTTGACGACGAGAAAAAGCAATTCGGGTTTAAGCCACCAGGCTCACCTGATGATGTACCCGGCCTGAGCTTTGCTTTTGAGCCCAGCCATATCTGATCAGACCGGAATTCCTCATTCATTTGAGTCGTGCTCACTTGAATGAGGCAACGACCCGCCGGACTGTGGCGGGTGAATTTCAGTGAACAGATCACAGGAATTCCATCACGACGCGATCCGCAACGAAGCGACCTTCCCGGGTCAATGTGATCCGGGAACCGTCGTCCTCGAGCAGACCTCGTCGTGTTTGTTCCTGGATTGCCGTCCCGCAAATCGCGTCCAGCTCCATTCCGGTCTGCTCACGGAACTGCTGTCGTGAGACTCCTGAGGTTCGCCGCAGCCCCAGATAGATTCGTTCTCGGGCTCGATGATCTGGCTCAAGCTCTTCCGAATCAGCAACAGGGGATTCGTTTCTTTCCAGACGTGCCAGCCACCCGAGGACGCTGCGGAGATTGGTTTCACGTCGCCCATTCAAGTAGCGCGCAGCACCCGGTCCGAAGGCCCAGTATTCGTCCCCGTTCCAATAAACATGGTTGTGGCGGCATTCGTATCCCGGTTTTGCAAAATTAGAAATTTCGTATTGCGGATATCCCGCAGCAGGCAGCAGTTCCATCGCCAGTTCATATTGGTCTCGTTCAGCCTCTTCCTCGACTCCACAGAATTCCCCTCGTTCGCGTCGCGTCCAAAACGCGGTCCCTTTTTCAAAGGTGAGTCCGTATGTCGAGAGATGTTCCGGCTCAAGGTCGATGGCTCGCTTGAGCGTTTCTTCCCAATTGGCAAGGGTTTGTCCGGGAACACCAAAGATCAGGTCAAGTGACACATTCTGGAACCTGGATCGCAATCGCTTCATCACGGCGGCAATATCATCCGGCCGATGATTTCGTTCTAACAGCTTCAGAGCGTGGGCCGAAAAGGATTGGACACCCAGGCTAATCCGATTGACTCCCTCTTCCGCCAGTAGGGTGATTTTCTCGTCGGTCAGGTCCAATGGATTGGCTTCCACGCTGAATTCGGCGGTCGGTGAGCACTGAAACTGCTGGCGAATCCGTTGAAACAACATCCTCATTTCGCTCGGTTGAGGATGCGTCGGGGTCCCCCCACCCAGGAAGAGTGTTTCCAGGGAAGTTCCTGGTGGGATTTTTGAGTTTGCCATTTCGCGTTCGATGGCTCGCAGGTAGTCACCGACGAGGTCATCTCGCCCCGACACCAGCGTGAAGTCGCAATAGCCGCAGCGATGAGCACAAAACGGAACATGAAAATAGGCCGCACGCGGTAACGGGGAGTCAACGAACGGAGCAAACGATGTCACGGTAACCTCGACAGATTTCTAGCAGACAACAGAAAAAGTTCTGTTTGATGGCCCACCAGGTGACGTTCCTGGTCGACACCTCTTGAATTGGTGAAACGATCTGATCTGCTGCCATGGCGGGGGCCGATCAGCCATTCTCATCGTGATCCCCAGAGGATTTGCGTCAATTGACAGGGGCTCATCCGCTCGCGATCTTACCAAACTTGCGGATTATTCGGGCAATTCCGGCGTAAGCAGAACAAACCGTGAGTCGTTTCAGATGGGATTCAGTATCTTCTTGACTCATCAAACCTTACAGTGCTAGGGTATGCGGGGGGCGGTTTTTCCTCTAGCCTGTTTCCATTCAGCCACCACATATTCGTGGAACTTTCGTGATTCGATCAATTTCTATTTTCCCGCAATTGTTTTTGACTTCGGTTTAACGAAGGAACCGACGACTTTGTCGTGCAGGGCGAAGGATTGCTGCTCCAATGTCCAATTTTGTTTTGTAGAGATGACGATTTTCTGATGACAGCCCCCGTCAAGAGGCTTTTCTCAGGATCGGAAATCGCGATCGAGTGGTAAAACCGATCCAATGTGGTTAATTTGTCGCAATAATTTGAATTCGGGCTCGGTGCTGAGACCCTCATGAACCGACTTTGCCATCCATCAACACGACACCATTCTGACAAGAAGGATGGACCCGTGAAGTACGTCGATCGGGCAGAATTTCCAATCAGTGTGCACAAGGCGGGAAACGCTTTTCGCGTTGCCATCGTCTGTTCGCTCATTTCGTGGGCGGGCTATGCACAGGCTCAAGCGCCAAGCAAGACCAAGCCGGGGACCAAACCGGTTACCAAGCCAGCCGGCAAGACCGTGCCCAAAGCGGCTTTGGAAAAATTCGAGCAACCAGATCCCGATAAATTGCCTCCGGGGTTTCAGCCTGCCCCGGAACCATTGGCGATCATGGATCTTGATCAGCCTCTCGCCACCACGGACGAATTGGCGAAGCTGAAGAAAGAGGTGGTCAGCAAGTTTACCAAAACTCTGCGTGATTGCGATTTGAGTTCCACCGGCAAACAGGTCATCGAAACGGGCGTTCGGTATCGACTCGCTGAAATGACCCTGAAAGAAAAGCGGAAAGAACTGCCAGATCTCCATAAGGCCTTGATACGAGATATCACAACAGGGATCGGTAACCCTGGGATCAAGCCAGCGGATGTCGCGTCGATGGTTCAATTTGTCAATCAGGAACTCGTCAAACAGATGCCGCAGTTGCTGGTCAACAACTTTTACGTACGGCTGCATGCGGTGCTGATACTCAGTGAATTGGATTACGCACCCAGCCACGCACTGTTATTGCAGGTGATTCAGAGCAAAGAGATCCAAGAAGATCCCGTTTTGGGACAGCCCTCTGCAATCAAGATCGCGGCGACCCAAGGTTTAACTCGAATTCTCAAATATGCTTCGCCACCGGTGGCGCAGCGAACCATCATCGCCCACGCATTGGTTGACGAACTGCAAAAGCCGAACACACATTGGTGGTATCAGCTCCGGTTGATCGAGGCACTCAGGCACATGACCGTGGCGGTCGATGCGGGGAACAATAAACCGTTTGTGATTGATCAGTTACTCGCCGTGATCAATGACCGTGAACGACCCTGGACGGTTCGGTCAAAGGCCTGTTTTGCGATTGGCCGAGTTCCGATCCCTGCGGCTGTGAAGCCCGAAGATGTCGTCAACACCGTTGCGGACTTTGCTTTGCAACTTTCCACTGCAGCACAAGCCAAGCCGAATGATCAGGTCTGGAAGAGTTGTGTCTGGGATGTTTATCTGGCTTTTAAGGCGGATGGATCCAAAGATAAGGATGGCAAAGACAAAGATCAGGATGCGGAAAGAAAAGGGGCCGGTGGATTATTGGCCCGCATTAAGCCTGTCGCCCAGCCCGCCTATGACCGTATTGTTCCGATCGTTCGCGATGTGATCCATGGCAAGTCACCGGATGCAGGTGATGTGAAAAACTTGGGTGATTTCGTTCGTGAGCGAGTTCCGCAAAAGTAGAACGATTACTTCTGACCCCGTTTCCACTGCTGGAGACTTTTCCAGTAGTGATTGGGATTTCGTTGACGGGTCTGGTATTCACGAAGGTATGCCTGATAAGCCGGATCCAACGGCCGCGTTTCCCCATCCCGATGGGCATAGACCGTCATCCCCTCGAAGGGGAGGGGTTCAACCGTGTCACCGTACACCGTATTCAGGTCCGCATCCTTGTCCCAGCCAACCGTATAAAGCACGAAATCACGAACCCAGCCTGGCGGGAGGGGAGCTTGTGGTGCGGCAAATCCGAGGCGGATTTCATCACCCGATCCGGTGACAACCAGTTGATCATCGCGTGATTTCAATAGCGGAAGCACATCACCCAGTCGAGTGAAATGACCTGACATCGCCGGCCACTGCTCACCGGGAACCAGATGCTGATAATCAAACTGATCAGGGCCGTTACCGTGAGTTGGCCAGGAATGGAATGACACCCCGCCACGATCAACCAGCTCGGCGCGCATCAGGGTTAATTCCGTTTCACGGACTTCGACAGGGGCATCATCCACGGTGAAAAAGATGGAATCCCAATAGAGTTCCATCGTCGAAACAATTCGTAGCCGGTGATCGTCGCCGGAAAAGAGATCGGACAGATCGACCGCAATCGTCTTGGTCTTGCCTCCTGGAAAGCCCATGAATGGCCGAACTTCGCGCCATTCGCCTTGCGCATCGGGTACAGACAAGGCGGGTGGACGGGGTTTGGGGAGATCCGGATTCTGCGATAACTGCACACTGAGTGACGTACTTCCGGGATACATCCAGCCGGTTAAATACAGCATGACTTTTTGTGCCGCAGGAAATGGACCCAGATCGAGTTCCAGATGGTGCTCCTCGGTGAACCCTTGCGCCCGCTTGATGTCAAAGGTCTTGGTAAAATCCTGATCGCGGCTGAGGATCTGGCCAAGGACATCACGACCACGCGTATCGGTTGCTGCGACCGGCCTGCGAGGGTTTTGGACCGTGTGAATCTGTGGTGCCGCAATCGTGGCGGGCCCAACTTTTTCATTGGTAAAAATGTCGGTTCCCGCCGGGTGGTCGATGGCGAACAACTTGAACTGATCGAAGTATTCTGCCTCCCACAACTCGGCCGTCACCCGCAGCTGATATTCGTGGTTCGCCTCTTTGAGCTGTCGACCATCGATTTTGATGTATTCCCACTCGCGCCACGGGGCGACAACCGATTCGGCAAATTTGAGTCCGAGGGGCGCATTCCATAAGAGGTCCGTGACAAACACGAATCGCTCACCGTCCCACGTGTAAAGATAGGGGCACGAGCCATTCAGCTTTTGTTCGATACAAATTGGCTCATCAGGTACCGGGTCCACCACGTTGGTCGGGATCCCGTTGGTCCAGAGAATTCGCACGACATCGGCATGCTCCTGAGCCCCCAGGCCAAAATGGGTCAGGGGTTCGGTGACCACTTTCGCCTGATAACGCTGGCCGGATTTCAATTCGAGCATACCACCCAGGTTAATATGGTTTGTTCGTTTGTCCGAATTCTGTTCGCCCGGTTTGACCGTGTAGCCCAGCAACTGAATTTCCAGATACTGATTATCGGGATTATCCGATTCCCGACATTGACTCGACAAGAACGCCCAACCGTCGTGATTCGTGGTGAACAGATCCAGATCACCATCCCGATCAAAGTCTGCCACGGTCATCGATTCGGTCCCCTTGAGTCCGCCAGCAACCGCAGTGGGGGTGGGTGAAAATAGACCCTGACCATCGCCGATACGCAATGAGGCACCAGACGTACCGAGCAACAGCACGTCCGAGGCACTGTCATTGTCAAAATCTCCGACATGAGCCGATTGGAAAGCCCCCTCTGCCAGCATGGTGATTTCATACGTCGAGACCATCCCACCGGGGGTTCGTTGCGTCATCACCAAGCGGGCAGCCTTTGGACCTGCCGCAATGAGGTCCCATGAGGTATTCCCGTCCAAATCACCCACTTGTAGTGAGGTCGCCCCTTGCAGCGGGGCCAATTCTTCGATCGGACGATAACGAAGCCGCCCATGTCGAACATTTTCCAGCCATCCAACTCCGGCGGATGTGGCGACCAGCACATCGATATCCGAATCGTGGTCCCAATCGACAATCGCCAAGGCGCTGACGAGAACGTCTGGGGGAGGGAGCATCGAACGGGGGGTGATCTCTTCGAACGAGAGATTCCCGCGATTCGAAAAGAGCCGTAAGCCTTTAGGTGTCGAAACGATCAGGTCGAGGTCGCCATCGTTATCAAGGTCTGCAACGGCAGCGGCTTGAATATCACGCACTTCATCAAACGCGGCACCCCCCGATCTGGCCACGAGCGTGCGAGCCTCGGATTTGGGCTCTTTGCGGTTCTCGATCAGTTTCAGGCCGGCAGGCCCAAACAAAATGAGATCCGGATCGGCGGTATGACACAGTCCTTGCATAAACGCTTCATGACGCAGCGCATCCGCCGGTTGCCCCATTCCAGGAATGGATTTGAGCTCTTGATCGATATCGTCATCGAGATCACAGACGATTGCACCGGTATAGGAACCGCTGGTCTCGATCCGTGCGAGGGGGTCCCAGGACGGATTTTGTCGCTCATGACCCCAGACCGTGACGAAATCCGGCTGTAACACGAGCAGGTCGAGTTGTCCATTCAGATCAAAATCGACAGCGCTGACCTGCCGTCCCCCGTTGAACTGCGGCCAATTGGCAAAATCATGCGGGGGGAGGAAATGCACCGGATTTGATCGGGTTTCCCCGGAGGAAGGGAGATCTGACCGCGAGCGGAATTCTGGACCAAAATCGGCAAGCACATATTCCAGCGAATCCAGCATGACGAAGCGCTTATCACGGGCCGCTTCGGCGATGATCAGATTTTTGATGATCGTCGTCGAGCGTTGAGCGACTTGCCAGTTTCCTTCCTGGGTGGCGGCAAGTCCCTTGTCGATGATTTCATTCAGATCGACTCGCGTATTGACTTTGATCGTCTCGACAAACGGTGCAATCGTTTCCTGAACTTGCTTCAGTGTCGCGGCAAATTCGGGTTCACGTCGCTGGGCCATCAGTGGCAGCCAATCTTTGATAACGAACAGATTGTTGGGCTCACGCTGAAAAACACTCTGCAGTGCTCGAAAGCTTTCCTCTGCCGCGGCGTCACCCGGTGTTGTCTGCAGCAGCGAGAACAGATCATAGCTCGCTCCGACCGACTGCGGATTCAACCGCACCGCCTCACGCAGGTCATTCAGGGCC
>Ga0209500_10001121_pt1 | contig 20897 bp, 24 predicted proteins | sample S_140212_EF_Meta_FD_187323 | JGI IMG/M metagenome (GOLD analysis project Ga0209500, IMG submission 187323) | Freshwater microbial communities from Lake Simoncouche, Canada to study carbon cycling - S_140212_EF_MetaG (SPAdes) (version 2) | ecosystem: Environmental > Aquatic > Freshwater > Lake ... | reverse complement strand
TGTATCTACGTCGTAAAGGACAAGTTGCTAAAAATAAATCATTGGGTGGTCGTGATGAATATGAAACACAAATGGAAGATAATGAACAAGGTTTTGAAGGTGCTTATGTTAAGGCTCCTACTCCCGGTCGTTATGATTGGGTGTTTGATTTGGATCTTACATCAATGTATCCGAATATCATCATTAGTCTTAACTTATCACCCGAAACTAAAGTAGCTGTTATTAACAAGATTGAATATGATGATTCTTATGTTGAAGATCGTACTAAAGAAATTCGTGAAGATTATGAGAATTTAGGTGATAGTGTTCAGAAGAAGACTCCATTTGCACAATATCTCGATCAACGATTGTACGCATTTAATGCTCGGTTATTTGCTCAGAACAAAATTGGTAAATATCACGTGGGTTCTACAGTTTATAACAATGAAGAATTTAAACAGTTAATTACACAAACTAATTTGAGTGTTGCTAGTAATGGAGTAATGTGTAAACAAGATAAGACAGGAGTTATTCCGGAAATTTTAGTAAAATGGTTCGATGAACGTAAAGATCTTCGAAAACTAGCTAAGAAACATGCAGATTTAAAAGAATGGGAAAAATATGAATTTTATGATGGCCGTCAAAAAGTACAAAAAGTATTACTTAATTCAATCTATGGTGTATTGGGTCTACCGATCTTTAGATTTTATGACAAGGATAATGCGAGCGCTGTTACCATAACAGGTCAAGATATTATTAAATCTACAGGTAAAGCTATTAATGAATGTTTCAAACGTGCATTGGATGAAAAAGAAGGAGATTGGGTTATTTACACCGATACAGATAGTTGCTTTGCTAGTGCATTACCCATCATTAAAAAGAATATGCCTGATATTGATCTAAATGATGAAAAGGCAATGACCGAGGCTATTTTGAAAGTAACTGGCGATGTACAATCATTTGTCAATAAGTTTTACGATGTGATGGCAAAACGATATTTCAATATTGAAAAACATCGATTTGATGCAAAACAAGAAGTTATTGCCAAGACAAGTTTTTGGTTAGCTAAGAAACGTTATGCTCAGTTCATCGTTAACAAGGCTGGCATTGAGTGTGATGAAATGGAAGTAAAGGGTATTGACGTAGTTCGTACATCTTTTCCAATTCGATTTCGTAAATTTATGCAACAGTTCTTAGATGATATGTTACGTAAACTTCCAAAAGATCAGATCGACATAAGCATTCTTGAATTTAAAGATAAGATGTCTACTTATCCAGTTATTGAGATTGCTAAGAATACCAGTGTTAAATTCAAGAGTCAGAGTGGTGAAACTGATTATAATCCAAAGACAAGACATCCATTTCAGTTTATGGATGGTACGCCGGCTCAAGCTAAAGCTGCTTTGGCGTATAACGATTTGTTGAAAATCTGGAACTTGGACAAGGATGTTCCGCCGATATTCCACGGTCAAAAGATCAAGTGGGTATATCTAAAACAAAATATATATGGCATCGAAGGTATTGCTATGAAAGCTGATGGTACTGATCCTGATCGTGTTGTTGAGTTTATTGAACAGTATGTAGATAGAAATGCTATGTATGAACAGGAACTTAAAGGTAAGTTGTTAGACTTTTATAATGTGTTGAATTGGAGTTATCCAAATGAGACGGATGTTAAATTGGAAGAGTTTTTTAGTTTTTAAGATTATATATAAAACAAATTATTGTGATAAAATTAATTGTATTTGATTTAGATGGCGTTTTAGTTGAAACAAAAAAATTACACTATGACGCTTTAAATAAAGCATTATCTGATATTGATAATAAGTATGTTATTTCATTTGAAGAACATTTGTCCAAATATGATGGATTAAGCACACGTAAAAAACTTGATTTGTTATCTAAAGACAAAGGATTGTCTGGTATGGAACACAGTGGTGTATGGCTTAAAAAACAAAACTATACATCACAGATGATACGAGAATTAAAACCAGACAATCGTATCGCAAACATACTTGAACAGTTAAAAAACGATGGTTATAAAATAGCTGTAGCTAGCAATAGTATAAGAGAGACTGTTAAAATCACACTATTAAAACTTGGATTTTTAGAACATATTGATTTTTATTTATCAAATGAAGATGTGAAATATCCAAAACCTAGTCCCGAAATCTATTTAAAATCAATGATTGAAGCTGGCGTAAGTCCAAAAGAAACATTGATAATAGAAGATAGTATTATTGGTAGAACCGCGGCAAATTCTAGCGGTGGCAATTTATATGGAATTAATTCGCCACGCGACTTAGTTTACGAAAATATAATAAACTATATCAATAGTATTAATCGTAATTATAAGAAATCAAAATGGCAAGGAGGAAAAATGAATGTTTTAATACCAATGGCAGGAGCAGGCAGTCGATTTGAAAAAGCTGGATACACATTTCCAAAACCACTAATAGATGTTCGTGGTAAACCTATGATTCAATGGGTCGTAGACAATTTAAATGTAGAAGCAAAATATATCTTCATTGTTCAACGAAGTCATTTTGAAAAGTATAACCTCAAAGAAACACTTAGTAACTTTTGTCCAAATAATGAAATCGTACAGGTAGATGGTATAACTGAAGGAGCCGCTTGTACCACATTATTGGCAAAACAATATATTGATAAAGATGAACCGTTAATTATTGCTAATAGCGATCAATTTGTTGAATGGAATAGTGAAGAATTTATTTATTCGTGTAGTACATCCGATTTAGATGCAAATATACTTACATTTAAATCCACACATCCAAAGTGGAGTTATACCAAATTAAATGAGTTTGGTTATGTAACTGAAGTTGCTGAGAAGAAACCTATTAGTGATATTGCTACTGTAGGAATTTACTACTGGCGAAAAGGAAGTGATTATGTTAAATATACAGAACAAATGATTTCTAAAAATATTAGAGTAAACAATGAGTTTTATGTATGTCCTGTATTTAATGAAGCTATTGAAGATGGCAAGAAAATTAGAACTTTTAATATTGAAAAAATGTGGGGTTTAGGTACTCCAGAAGACTTAGAACACTTTTTGACAAATTATAATAATGAAATTAATTGCACATAGAGGTAATCTTAATGGTCCACAACCAAGTAAAGAGAATTCTACTGATTATATAAACAAAGCTATCGAATCAGGTTACGATGTTGAAATTGATGTTTGGTTGATAAATAATAAATGGCATTTAGGTCATGATAATCCTACATACGAAGTAAAATATAATTTTTTATTTGATTCTCGATTTTGGCTTCACGCTAAAAATGGTGAAGCATTTGATAAATTGCTTAAGGATAAAAACTATGATTTTAATGTATTTTGGCATACCACTGAAGATTGGGTTTTAACTAGTAATGGTTATATATGGACATACCCAAATAAATTTTTATATGAAAATAGTGTTTGTGTTATGCCTGAATTAGGGTATAATGGCAATTTGAAAGTATGTTCTGCGATATGCACCGATTATCCAATTAATTATGAAAAAATATAGAGAGTTGTTGACTATTCCTGAAGAGTCATCGTTATTAGAATTGAAAACCAGTGATGATACAGTTATCGCACTTAAGTATGAACGTGTAGTAATTGGTCAACGTGGTCCATATGTAGAATTTACACCAAATCAAATATTGTGTGATAAACTGTTTATTCCTAAAAATCAATTGTATAGACTAAGTGATCCAAAGGTTTACTATATTGAGTTTAGAACCAATGATAGTAGCAATGTGAAGGTATATTATCAAATGAGAACAGTCGCATATGCAGATTATAAAATTGGTTATTTTTATGTGTCACCAAGTGATTTATACAACGAGGGTATAAAGTGTCTCACTGAAAATCATCACAGCAATGAAAACGTAGGATTATTTTTTGAATTCAACAATTGACAAACAAATCAACATCGGTTAACATTATAGAGTATGAAGAAACAAGTATTAACTACATTTATTGACAAATATTCGCTCAACGGTACCATTGAAAGTGTGAAATGGGTTGTTGATAACAAGAGCAAACAAATTAAGACAGCATCCATTAGTGATGATAAAAATGTTATCAGTTATGTTGTCATCAAAGATGACGCGGGTTTGACTGATTCCGAGATTGGTATTAATGATACTACTAAGCTAAAGCGGTTGTTGAATGTTCTAACAGAAGACGTAAACATTTCATATAACAAACGTGACGATAAGATTGTGTCGTTGTCGTTATCCAGTGAAGGTACAGATGTACAGTATGTTACTGCTGATTTAACTGTGATTCCAAAGGTTCCTGATCTTAAAAAGTTGCCTCCGTTTAATTTAGAGATTCCACTCACAAAAGAGTTTGTAACTACATTCGTTAAAGCTAAGACTGCTTTGAGTGACGTTGATACTATGACTTTTATCAAAGATAAAAAAGACAAGATTAAGTTAACAATTGGGTATAGTAGTGTTAATAGCAATCGTATTAATATTGATATCAAACCGACAGAAGGTAAAGATACTCTTGGTAAGACTATTCACTTTAGTGCTAAGTATCTAAAAGAGATTTTGACTAGTAATAGTGATTGTGAAAACGCAGTACTAAAGATCAGTGATGCTGGTATTGCACACGTTGAGTTTAATAACGATCTATTCAATAGTTCTTATTATCTAATTGACATCAAGAGTGTAGATTAATATTAATTATGAGTTTTTTTGTTGAAGATAAATCAGACAATGTATCACAACATAGTCTTTGGGCTGAAAAATACCGGCCGTCAAAACTAGACAATTATATCTGCTCCGACAATATCAGATCGGTTTTTCAAGATTTTATTAATCGCAAACACATTCCACATATACTTTTACACGGTAGTGCTGGAACTGGTAAGACTACATTGGCAAAGATCTTAACAAGTAACATTGAATGTGATGTTATGTATGTTAATGCTAGTGATAATACCAAGGTGGAGTTTATTCGTGAAACCATCAAACCATTTGCAGCTTCAACTGGTTTTAATCCATTGAAAGTTGTTATCTTGGATGAAGCTGACTTTTTGTCTGCTAGCAGTCAGGCATCATTGCGTAACTTGATGGAGACATATAGTAGTACCACTAGATTTATTTTAACATGTAACTATGTTGAAAAGATCATTGATCCATTATGTAGTCGTAGTCAGGTATTTAAACTTGAACCACCTTCATTAAAAGATGTAGCTGTACATATCAAGAATATCTTGGATAAAGAGTGTATCAAATATGAATTGGCAGATCTAAAGAAGATTGTGCAGGATTTTTATCCTGATGTTCGTAAGATTATCAATTTTATTCAACAGAGTTCATTGGATGGTAAATTAAAGATCTTACAAAGTCAAGGAGCTAGCTTTGATTTGAAGAACAAGTTAATTGACTTATTAAAATCTGCTAAGACTAATGGTAAGTCATTTAATGAAATTCGTCAGCTAATTAATGACGCTGGTACACGTAATTTTGAAGAACTTTATACAGAACTATACTCTAGAATCGATGAATATGCAATTGGTAAAGAAACATTAATTATTATAGAAATTGCAGAATATGTATATCAGAGTAGTATGGTTGTAGACAAAGAAATTACGTTTATGGCTTGTATTGCTAAAGTTATTAAAACAATTAATAAATGATTAAATTCAATCAATTAGATGATACAAACAGAGATTTTTCTCTTGAATACGGAGTCTATAATCAGGAATATGATTCTAATAAAATGTGGATTTGGACCAATCAATATTTTGGTGGAACAGTTTCGAACATTTCATATATAACACTAACAGTTGAGTCTAATATACAAAATACGTTATATTATGACGATATCTCTGTAAAATTAATTCCAGATTGTGTTAATATTGTTAAGATTAAAACTCAAGACAAAAAAACATTTGAAATTAAATTATCAGACCCATATTTAGTAAGTAATGATGCTCGTGTTTTGGGCGTTAGAATTACCAGAATAATGATTGACCAAGATGTAATATTTTAATATAAAATTATAAACAATGAAAATATTATATATGTCGTGTCACGATGTTCTTGAATACGACGAAATAAGAATATTAAGTCAGTTAGGTCATGACGTTTTTTCTATTGGTGGATATATAAATCCAAAGTTACCACATGCATCAATAAGACCTGGTTTAGAGTTAGATTTCAATAAAAGTTTGTTTGATAAATGGGGACATTATACGAATCTAAACTTATTAAATAATATAAATGAAAATCTATGTGGTAAAATTTTACATAAAGATTTTGTTGACGAATTTGATTGTATTATTGTTATGCATATCCAAGCTTGGATCGATTTAAATGTTGATGTATTTAAAAATAAAAAAGTTATATTAAGAACAATAGGTCAGAATTTAGAGTTAAATGAACATTCATTGAACAAACATCGTAAAAATAATGTAAAAGTAATAAGATATTCGCCCAAAGAACGAGAATTAGTTAATTATGCCGGTGAAGATACGTTGATTAGATTTTTAAAATACAAATCTGATTTCAAAAATAGAAGTACAGATTTATTAAAAAATGTTATTTCTTTTGGTCAGAATGTTTATGAAAGACGGTTATATTGTGGCGCAAAACATATAGAATATATGTCAAACCGATTTAACTTTAAATTATTTGGCCCACATAATCAAAATTATAAATTTAGCGGTGGTCATATATCATACGAAGAACAATTAGACGAATTGTCAAAAAACTCTGTCTTTTTTTACACAGGTACTTATCCCGCACAATATACCCTTGGATTTGTCGAATCGTTAATGTCAGGCATTCCATTAGTATCAATTGGCGAATCACTTCTTTATGAAGGAATAGGAAAGTATCCATCCGAGGTTTGTGATATACTTTCAAAAGTTTCATCTTTATATAGCAACAATATTGAAGAAATTTGTGAAATTGTACAAAAAATATTACAAAACGATGAATACGCTAAACAAATATCTGATAAACAGATAAAGGTCGCGGTTGAAATGTTTTCAGTAGAACAAAATATAAATTTATGGAAGGATTTTTTGAATAGTTTATGAATGTATTAGTTGATCACCACCACGGCGCATTATTAAGAAGTCTGTATTATCTTTTTAATAAAAGATTTAATTCTAATGTTTATGTGCCAACCGGATTCGATTGGTTAGACAAAGAAGGTTTGTATTCCGGTTATCCACATAGGGATACCGCAAATCAAATGTTAAATTCTTGGTTATACGATGAAAAGTATAAAAGTATGTTTTTACCAATTACACACGAAGAGTTTATAAATATGGATATTGATATAATTGTATGTAGTCTGTATGAAAATTACACATTCTTCAAACAAATTATTGAGAAGTATAGTAAAAAAACAAAGTTGATTTTACAAGTTGGTAACAACATAACACAGGATCTGGTTAAATTAGCAGGCGTAAAAAATTTACTAAGTTCTGCTTATCCCACTTATATTGACTGTAACGATATAAATAAAGTATTTTACAGACAGGAATTTAACCAAGATGTGTTTAAACCTAAAGACACGTGTAATATTAAATCTGTTGCAAATTTTAAAAATATAATGGAGGAAGAGTTTAATATTCTTTTGCAGTTAGAAAAAAAAATGCCGGATTGGGAATTTAAATGTTACGGCGCTTTAAATAGAGATGGTAGTATTCACGATATTGAAAGCAATATGGCAGATGCCATAAACCAATTTGGTTTTATTTTTCATGTTAAAAAAGATGATGGATATGGTCACGTTATTCATAATTCATTTGCATGTGGTAAACCTATGATTATAGATTTAAATACTGCAGGTGTTTATTGGAATGGTAAATTTATCAGAAACACTGCTTCATTTTTGTATGAAAAAGATAAAACCATTATCGATGTAAATGACGGAATTGATCAAATAATTTATAAACTAAAATATATGGCAGATCATTATGACGATTATAAAAATAATGTTATTAACAAATACAATCAAGTCGTCGATTTTGATAAAGAATTCGTCGAATTAAAAAAATTCATTGAAAATTTAATATGATTATCACGGATTACATTAAGAATAAAGGAAATTTAAATATAGAAAATGAACCATCTAATTTTTTATATAAAATGTTTAATACCGGTGGCGTAGAATGTGAAGTTGGAGAATTTCTATATGGATTAATTAGAATGTTAAAACCGGAAAAAGTGTTAGAAACAGGTACCCATTTTGGCGTTTCTAGTACATACATAGCTCTAGCTCTTAAACATAATGATTTTGGTAAAATTATTACAATAGATCCAATTTATTATAAAGAAGCTAAGGAATTGCATAAAAATATGGAGTTAACCGATGTAATACTACAAGTAGAATTGCATGCTGAAAAATATGAAACTGATGATATGTTTGATTTTATATTATTAGATTCGGAACCCATATTAAGATTTTCCGAGTTTGATAAATTTTATAAAAACTTAAAACCAGGAGGAATTATTATAATACACGATTTACACAAACATTTAAGTTTTAATTCATTTAATACAGATCAACCTCACTTTAAACATTGGCCATATGGTGATTTTAGGGAAAAACTTGGCAAATATATTTCCGATTTAGATGTGCAAACTTTTTCTTTAAGTACACCTAGAGGCATAACTCTTTTTCAGAAAAAAGATGATAGTATGTCTTATATTAAATATTTAAATAATGAATTGACCGAACTATGATTAGTTTATTATTACCAACTCCAGGCGATCCTCTAATTTTAGAAACTTGGATTGTTAATTATAAAAAATATGAACATCTAATAGATGAGTGTTTAATATGCGTAAACCATTTAGTGTCAGATTGTGAAATTTCAGAAAAAACGTCACGTGAATTAAATTTATTTTATGAAAGTTTTAAAAGTGATAAAATAAAAATATTTTATAATCATAATATTAACAGTCACGGATTAATATTAAAATTTCTATATGAAAAAGCTAACGGTGATATTATTTTTTTAATGGAAGATGATGATTTCATATTAGATATAAGTTTATTAAATGACAACTTCAACAAAATTAAAAATGGAGAGTGTGAAATTATAGGCATACCACGAAATTGTTGTTCGTCAGAATTAATTCAAGTTTTTTTTGAAAAGTATAATAGACCTAACGTTGGGTTTTGGCCAACTAATTTTATATGCAAAAAATCTTTACTTGATCAAACGGAATTAAATTTTTCGGAAAAAATTTTTAATTCCGGTGAATTAATAAAAGAATTAGATTATGTCACGACTGAAAATATTTACTCTGATACAATGGTTTTTTTGTCGTTACAACTTAATTCTTTGACTAACAACATATGTTATTTAAAAACTTCATATCATTCGTCAATGTATGATAATGTATATTTATCTATTAAAGAAAATCAAAATGAACTAATTGGAAGTTTACATATTGGCAGTTTATCTTCAGTTTATAATTCACTTTTATTCGACTGTTTAAATAAAAAACCCATAGTTGATTTTATAAATTTATATAAAAATGATAAAGATACAATCTTAGAATATTTTAGAAGATTTGTATACTTAAATCTCTTTTTAGAAAAAGCAAACAGTAAGAGTTTTTATTACGAGACATATAAAAAAAATTTATGTGAGGTATTTGATTTATTTGATGATAATTATAAAGATTACTTTGATCAAAGTTTAATCAAAAAATTAATTAATAAAATATGAAAGACGTTGATATAATCATAGTGGCGCCTGAATCTTTGGATTACCCAAATTTTAGAAAATTTTTACATAATGTTCGTTACAATTTCAATGAAATAATTTATGTTTTTACCAAAGATTCGTCTAGATTTAATTATTCGAATTTTATAAAAACCGATTTGCCATTTGTTAAATTTATACATTCAGAAAATAAAAATAATAGGGATTGGAGAGACGCGGCTACAAATGATGGTATAGATAATTCTAATGCAAACAAAATACTTTTCATTGAACCGGATTTTAAAATAAACAAAAATGTTTTATTAAATATAAATTTAGATAATGATGTTGTATCATACTATGATAATGCATTAAGAATTTGGCCTTCTTTTTTAATAGTAAAAAAAGAACTATTGAAAAAAACTGAGAGAAATTTTTCAGCCGGTCGATTTGATCAAATTACTAAATTAGACGGGGTAAATCTTAAAAGGCCTATGATAAAAAATAAAATAACAGAAAAAAATGTTTTAGTTGATCATTTTGGAAAATTTACAAGTGATCTATTAAATCTAACTGACAATTTTTGTTTTTTAAACGAATCTGACATAGAGTTTCACCATTATGCCGGAATTACTCACAATTTTAATTTGTGTAGAAATAACACATTGCAATATTTGCATAATCCATTGATATTTTTAGATTATTTAAATGAAAGTTTAAAGTGTGGAGTCCTTCTTGATAATTCGTATAAAAATGAGTGTATTGAATATATTGAACTTATTAAAAGTCATTATTTATGATATTTGATCTAAACAATCTAAACATAGAAATTTTTAAAAAATTTGATGGAGATTATAATTATTTCAATCCATCACATTTTAATGGAAGAACTATATACAGACGAGAACATAAATTTGAAGGCAGATTACTGGTAAGTGATATAGTAGATGATCAAGACATCGTTTTATTACAACATCACACAGATGACAACTTCTTGTGGAGTTATGAAGATGCTAGATTTATAAATGATACTGAGATAAGCGTATGTTGTTGTAAACGAGATAAACATGATATTGAGAAAATTATAAACGTCGAGTACAAAAAATACAATTTAATTACAAAAGAGTTTACACACTTTAAAACTCAAAATGCTTATTTTGAAAAACACTGGCAATTCTACAATGACAAAATAATCTATCATATAAATCCATATACAATTATAGATAGTAATGAAAATATCATTTATAAAAAAGAAATTAATTTACAACCATGGATTAAAAAATATGGAAAACCAGGATTAAGTTCTAATGTATTTGATATTGACGGCAATAGATATATTTTATATCATAGTTATAAATCAATTAATGGCGTAAATTTAAAATATTATTCTGGCATTTTAAAATTAAATGCGTCTTTACATCCAATGTGTTATACATCAGATTCTTTATTTCCTTCAGTTGAAGATTATGAAAGAGAAACATTTATTAATTATTTCAATTGGAAAAGAAAATTACACAGTTGTCCAACTATTGTAGATGTAATATTTCCTATGAATGTTATTGTAGACGATGAATATGTAAATATATATTCTGGTATTAATGATTGTATTTGTGCAAATATAAAAATTGATAAACAGTTATTTATAGATAAAATAAAAAATGAACCATTTATACTTTTATGAAATACTTAAATGATTCCATTGTTATCATATATTTTTAAAAAAATTAATTAACTGTTTAGAATTGGTATCTATAATGTGTTTAAATAATTTTCTACGATCTTCATTTTTACCAATTGGCTTAAAGTTATTAATTTTATATTCAATTTCACCCACATCTACAAAGAAAGCTTTTCTGAGTGGGAATTTTTTATTTACATTGTCGGAACAATAATAATAATTTAAATCTATTTTTTCTATCGATGGAATAAAATGTACAAGATCAGGATCTAATTGTTCTTTAAATGATGGTATGTCGATACAAATTATTTCTGATCCAGTTGATAATCCCTCAAATAAATAGTGTCCCCAACTTTCGTATAAACTAGTACATAAATGAATGATGTGTGTATTTAGTAGTACTTGCAATTCTTCTTGTGTTTGATATTTGTTTATATGAACAAAATGATTTGGCGGAGAATGTAAAGAATATGGATCTAGTAATGTAATTTGTTGTGATTGCTTCAATATTAATTCGGTATTTTTTTGTATGGATCTACCAGCAAAATGTAAATATTTATATTCTCGGTTTATATCAAGATAATAATCCCTAGAAATAAATGGTAAACATATTACATCTTTGTACTTTTGTAAAAGATTTTTAGCATAGTTAGATTTACAGATAACGTAGTCAAATAAATGTAAATTATTAAGTTCGTGATCTCCAGCCCACTCTTCATTTATGAAGAACACGTTTGTTTTAAAACAATTTAATAGATTAATGTCAAAATTTTGAATCCAGATACCAACATCATAGTTATTCTTAATAAATTTATCAATGAATTTCATTTCAACGTCTATAGTGATATGACTCTTTATTAGAGATGTTAACAACTCAGCATCTGTAACAATTCCTACTCCGTTATTATATGTCAACACATTAAAATTCATTTTATAAATTAAAAGGAGTTGAATATTTTAAATTGTCAATCCTATATCCACCCCATTTTTTATTAAAATACTCTGCATTTCGATTCATATTATATTTTATTATTTCACGTTCTGTTTCTGTACATGTACGATTAGTAGCTCTTCCTTCATGTTTAAAATTAAATATTTCTCCCTCAACTTCCACAATCTTTATATTTGATTCTATACATCGTTTATCATAATCGGTATCTTCGTAATAAGCTCCTATATAATTTTCATCGTACAGTCCAACTTTATCTATTACATATTTTGAAGTAGAAAAACATGTGTGTGGATACCTTGATTGTACTCTATATGTATTTGGGTTATTATTGATGGTTTTAAAGTAATTTTCAATATACCCAGATCCAAAAGTTATATCATCATTCATTATTATGTAATTATCGATATCATAAGATTCTATAAAATAATTCCATATTTGAGCTAATGATTTAAATTTATAACTATAATTTGTTATTTTTAGTTGTTTTACGTTAGGATTATGCTCCAATTTTATTTCAGGCTTTGAAATGATGTGCACCAGATCTACTTCATAGTCAATACAGTTATATAAGTTTTTGATTCCATCTATATTAGAATAAACTGGGATGAACAATGCTTTCATAAAATTTTGTGTAATTAGTATATAAATTTGACATCTACTCGTTCTGATATGTTGTTATAAATTAGTATTTTAAATTTCACAACTATGTATATATATATCTGATTTATTTATGAACTACTTTAACACAATATATCGGGAAAATTTATGGAAAAATGATGAAAGTATAAGTGGTGACGGATCTACATTAAAATGTTCGTATCCATATTTATCATTTTTAAATGAATTTGTAACGGATAACAATATCAAAAAAATTATAGATTTAGGTTGCGGAGATTTTAATTTAATGAAACATTTTGATTTTAAAAATGTTGAGTATTTGGGAATCGATTTGGTAAATGAATTGATAGAACAAAATAATATTAATTATGGTACGTATAATATAAAGTTTACAACCAATAAAATACATGACTATGAATTCGACGATAAGTATGATTTAATTATATGTAAAGACGTTTTACAACATTGGTCAAACGCCAATGTTATTTCGTTTATAAATTCAATTAAAAATTACAAATATTGTTTGTTAATCAACGACTTGAAAAATAATAAATATAAAACGCCTATTGGTTTTAAAACTTTTAACGCAGACATTAATGACGGTGGGTATACGCCGATAGATCTATCAATTGAACCATATAATGTTAAAGGTGAATATATTTTTGAATGGCAATCTTGCGATACACTAAAAAAGTGTTATTTAATTAAAAACTACCAAGTTTAATTTTTAACGTGTTATGATTTTTATCATATGATTTTTTAGTATCTGTGATATACGGTATACATCCATTTGTTAAATGGCTTGTTAAAGATGGAATCGGACTGAAACATTTGTTGAATGTATATAATAAATTTTGACCGTGTGCTAACCATGCATCATCTTTTATTATTTTAAAAGTGTTATAATGTAGATTATATAGTGTTTTTGTAAATGCAAATGTACATGTAGTTGATTTAATGGATCTCCAATGATGTGTGTCTGTTAATATTATTTCAGAGTCATATACAAATCTAGAATCCGTTTCGTATAAATTTGGGTAATCTATTGGATGACAAAAATAATTTGGGTATTTTTTTAAAAATTCTTTCATTTTATCCAAAGCACAATCAAAGTGTAAATAATCATCTTCACACACATAAATATGTTCGCATGTATCATTTGAATTTATATACAACGTCGTTTCATAGTGAATTTTAGGTGCATTTCTATAGTCAAATATTAAAAGTTTATATTTTACATTATAATGATTACATAATATTTTTAATGTATCAACACACTCACTGCCATCACAAAAAAATACTATTTCATCTTCGGTCGTCATTTGAGATAAAATTGAAATTAAACATGTAAATGTCAAATTAAACATTGAATCTGCTATAGGAGATTTACCGTTTTTTTCTAATCTCTCTTCATATAAACATATTTTATACAGTATTGTCATTCTATTATATTTATAAGTATATGTCTAAATTACAAGTATATGTCTAAATTACAAGAATTGGGAGATCTAGGCGACAGAATGATGCAAGGGTTACCTTTTGCACAAGGAGGAGCCGTTTCTGGTGCTTCGGACGTGTCTACATTTGATAGTCCAGATGTATCTCAAGATCCCAGTAATTTTGGTACGTTAACTGATAAAAGTAAAATTACAGCTGATGCAAAAGATTCAATGTCAAAAATCTCTCCATTTGGTCCGTATACAGGTCAAAATCCAAAAGACTATGTAGGAGACGTTGAAAAAATCAAATACAAAGTTACTCCTGATGAAATCATTATGGGTATTGACTATGAAATGAAGAAACTTGTATTAAAAGATAAACAAGTAGCCAAACAAAATGTCGTGAACAATTTAAAGAAAGATCATCAGTACTATAGCAAACTTCATATGTTGGATATAACAGATGAACCTGAAAAGTCAGAGGAGCCAGATTATCGTACCCCACAAGAAAAAGCTATAGCTGAAATAATACGAGATTTGCACGAAGCGAAAAAACAACGTAGAAATTGGAATTAAATATGCGAAACTTTGCTAAAGATGGTGATCCTAAATATCGTAAACCAGATCCGCTTCATAAAGGATGGCATTATATTGGCGATGGTAAATTTCACGATCCCACGTTGGGAAGTGATGCAATGCGAGGTCGTAGATGGATGATCGATCCTGGCGCTGGTAGCGGTAAAAGCTTTTCAAAATTTCAACAAGGTCTTAAAAATGATTAATAATTTAATAAAATTACCAGGAGGAGTAGGCGACCGTGCGCCGTCAGATCAAATTGATCCTATTCAACTAAGTACCGGTATACAAATTGAGATGGAACACACTAATGACCCAGAAATTGCTAAAGAAATTTCATTAGATCATTTAACAGTAGACCCTAAATATTACAGTAAATTAGTTGCTGCTGGATTAGCTAGTGAATTTAAACCATCAACTGGTTCTGGATTTGGTGATGTAAATCAAAGTATTAATGATAAATCTAGAGTTGGTAATAAAGGTTTACAAAAAGGTAATATGGGTGGAACTATTGGCGGTACATCAAATGGAGAAGTAGATGGTAGAAATAGCGAACCAATTGTCAATAAAACAATTGATATTGAATTGGAAAATCAAACTTTTAGTAGCTTAGAAGAAGCTATGTTAGACGAAAAGAAAAGAAGAAAATCTGGTAAAGGTAAAAGAAAACCAAAACCAACAAATCCTGCTTTATGGGCTAGAGCCAAATCCGCAGCCAGATCTAAATTTGATGTTTATCCCAGCGCTTATGCTAATGGATGGGCCGCTAAATGGTATAAGAGTAAAGGTGGTGGTTGGAGAATGAGTGAAGCTTATCCAGCTCAAGCTATGGAAAGTCCATTTCCAGAAGACGGAATGATGACTGGCTCTGGTACTGGATCTGGTACAAATGGTAGTGGATATGATTTTGTCGGATATGCAGAAAGTAAAAAAATTATGAATAAACAACAATTAAAAGAAGCTATTAAACGAATGATTCGCGAAATTGAACAAGACGATGTAAGTGTAGATGCTGAAAAAGAATCTGTGACTATCACATTAGACCGTGAACTTGCTCAAAAACTTCACGATTTATTAATGACACAACTAACCCCACCAGGCGAGGATGTTGAACAAACTCCAGCTGGACCAGAAGATGCAAATGCTGTGGTACCAGCTGAAGACGATACAGAGTCTTCCGCAGTTAATATGAGCGCTGATCAATTGCCAATTAAAGCTGGGGAAGAAAGTGGTGAATCTGTTGATGACGTTACATCCGATGAATCAGATTCAATGGATGAAGCTAAAAAGAAATGGATACAAAAAGCTATTACTAAACCAGGCGCTTTGAAAAAACAACTGGGTGTAGCTGCCGGTAAAAAAATAACATCTAGTAAATTATCTGACGTTGCTAAGAAGAGTGGTAAACTTGGTCAAAGAGCACGATTGGCTAGAACGCTTCATAAGTTAAAAGAAAGTTTGAGATAATATCCAAATTACGATCTATGAAAGAAACAGACAATTCATCACTAGCAAATTATAAAGCATATCAAAAATATAAAGGTTATGCTTTAAAAATGATTTCAAAGCTTGAAAAAATAAAAGCAACTGGAAAAAGTAAAGTGACTGTTAGTGACATTGTGACACAAAGTTCTGTATCTTCTATCCTTATTGGGATGGGCGATAGATTCCCAGAATTAACAACTAAATTGAAAAATTTGTTGACGTATTCTTTCAATCATAGCGATCTCGTTAAGTTACACCAAACAGGTAAAATGGATCTCAATAGCTGGGAAGATCAATCTTTAAGTGAAAATGCGGAAATGTCGCAAAGTGATATTACGAAGATTATTGATTATAGTGAAAAGTTACAATCAATGTTTGATGTAAATGATAACTTGGAAGATTGGGTTAAAGCTAAGTTGAATCACGCTTGTGATTATGTAGCCACAGTACGTGATTATTTGAAGTTTTATAATGAAGAAAAACAAAACATTGATAGATTGACTGAAGAAGTCAAAAACTTAGAACAAAAATTTAACAAAGAAAAGCTAGACACTGTAGTTGACGGGATTCAATACGCTTTAGATGTTGTTGGATTGGAACCGACCGTTGGAAGCTTTGCTGACGGCGCTAATGTGGTAATTAGTTTATTAAGATCCGCATTGGAAAAAGAGACAGATGAGAAGAAAAAACATTTATTAAATGCAGCAATAAGTGCGGTATCTATTGTACCTTTTGGAGATTTAGCTAAGATTATAAAACTTCGTGTATTAAGAAAGCCAGCGGTTAAATTATTAAGATTCATTAAGAACATTTTGAAGTCCAAAAATCCATCATATACAGATACACTTTTGGAAAAATGGTCAAACACATATAAAAAGAGTATTAATTGTAGTAACCCAAAAGGTTTTAGTCAAAAGGCACATTGTAAAGCCAGAAGACTTAGACAGATGGGTAAAAAGACAAAGAGTAAACCTGTAAGAGAAATATATGAAGCTGTTGTACGTCATATGTTAAAAGAATTCAATAGCAGCATGGCTATGGGTGCTTTGAAACAACTTAACAGTGATGCTAAAGAATTAGAGCAAATGTTGCAACCAAACTCTGAGTTGGAGGATTGGGTTAAAGCTAAGTTAAACTTGGCCGGTGAGTATTTGGATGATGTATATCACCACCTAGATCACTTTGGTCCAGAAGGTAGAAAGTTTGACGAAGTAAAAGTTGCAAACGATATTGAAGAAGGTTGGAAAGACTGGCTTGCTGCTGGAGCTATTGGATTGGGCGCAATGTCAAGTAAAGTTGATGCGTCTAAAATAAAACCAACCGATCAACCTGCTATAACGCAAAGTGTACAAAAATCAGTTGGGTCTTTTACGGATTATATTAAGAAAGTGGAGAATCAAGGCAAAGTTGGATATAATGTTGAAAAGAAGCTTTGGTTTCCACATAAAAGTTTTGAGGGTGGAAGTGATACAATTGGATATGGTCACAAACTACAAAAAGGCGAAGACTTTAGTAAAGGTATAACAGATGCTCAGGCTGAATCTCTATTGAAAACAGATTTAACAAAAGCAAAACAACAAGTTTATAAAGAACTCGGTGGTATTAAATTAAGTCCTCATCAAGAAGAAATGTTTGTTGACTTCGTGTTCAATATGGGTACATTAAATAAATTTCCTAAGTTTACCGAATTTGCATTGAAAAATGACTTGGAAGGAATGAGGTCTCAGTATAAGAGATATGCCGGTGGTACAGAATTAAAAGGTAGAAACTCAGAGTTCTTGAAAAGATTTTTATCTGAATATTTTGGTTTTTAATACTTATTTTTAAGTTATGAATGAATGGCCAACTGTGCCTATGGGCAACTTACAAGCTATGATGGTAATGCGTCAACAGAGTGCGCCTACGCCATCTATTAATGGTTTTGATCCATATCAAGCTATGTTGAGACGCAACCAGTCAAATGTATCTGATGAGAGCGGTTATATTAATGCGGAAGTACAACAATACGATGTTAAAGATGTTCAAGCATTGGAAGAGTTTTGCCAACAGTATGGTATAATGGGATTTAACTTTGGTAAAATGAATCCCAAATCAGCATTAAGAATGCTTAAAGGAAAGATGGGTATTGTTGATGAAAAAGTAAATAATAAAAAAATATTATTTGACTAGTTTAAGATAGTTATAGTTGTTATGGTAAAACTGATTGATGTTGTAAATTCACCTCTTAATATTGAAATTTTGGTTGGATCCGATATTAATGATGTAGACGCAATGTTTTTGTGGGAGGATAATGTTACAAAAATACCATTACATAGTGAACTTATAAAATTGCATAAAAATACCGGATATTTTTCTGGTTTAAATAAAAATGTAGATTTTTTCAAAAATGATGTTCTGTTTAAAATAATTAGACTTGATACATACAAAGTTATATTTTCATATGTTTTTAAGAATTTTAGTTTTATAAATGGGAAAAATATTCTTTATATATCACAGAACAATTATAGCGGATATAGTTATTCGGCTAGAAATTATATATTTCAATTGTTACAAAACAATTTTAAAGTACATTGGATAAACAATGCATTTGGTCCTTCTATGTATAAACCTTGTAATGAGGAGGAGTTGCAAGTTTTTAAATGTGAAAACAAATACGATCCCACAGTTGTTTATGATTCTGTAATCATACATCACGTGCCAGATGGTTGGAATGATGCTCGGAAATATTTTAAAAACGCAAAAAAAATATACGGATTAACCACGTGGGAAACCACACACTTACACGCTGAGTGGACAGATTATATTAATTTAAGTGTTGTACACGAAGTAATTGTTCCATCTCATTTTAATAAAAAAACATTTATAGATAGTGGTATTAATAAGAATGTGAATGTGTGGGCACACGATGTGTTTAGCTTTGTTAAGAATGAAAATTTAAATGTAACCGACGTTTTAAATAAGTTTTATTTATATCAAGATAATAAATACATACAATCAAGTGAGTGTATTAAAACAATATTAGATAATAATACAGTCTATTATAATATTAGTCAATATAACGAACGTAAAAATTTAAATCAAGTTATATCAACATTTTGCAAGAAGTTTACAAGTGATGATAATGTTTGTTTGTTTATCAAAACATATTTTAAAGAATTTACAACACCTCAGCGAGAAATGTTGAAGTATAAATTTGCAGAACTTCTTAATACGTATGAAAATATTCCTCCAATTATATTTTGTTTTGATAGTTTAAATGACGATGAAGTAACTTTAATTCACGAATTTGGAGATGTTTATTTTACTCTAAATAGAGGTGAGGGATTTGGCTTATGTACATACACAGCTAAAAAGATTGGTAACAAAATTATATGCGGTAAATTTGGAGCGGAGAAAGAATTTTTATCTATTACTGATTCATTAATTGATTATACATTAGAGTCTCCTTTTAATATGGAGGTATATCATAACTGGTACAACGACGATAGACAAAAATGGGCAGTGTTTAACGATGAAGATGTTTTGGATGTGTTAAAACATTATCCAAAAACGATTAAACAAAAATACAATTATAAATGAAAAAACCCCCTTTCGGGGGTTTGGTTTTAAAGACTGATCTTCGCTTGTTTTAATTCTGATGGTAATAATTCGTTTAGTGGTTCAAGACAGTTAACACAATATGGTATGTTAATTGGTACCAACGCGTCTTTATCTGTGCCAGCAAGTATTTTACTTACTTTTCTAAACATAACGCCATTTTGAAAAACGGCGCCTTGACATTCAGTGCATTGTACTGATTGTGTCTCTTTTAGTCCAAAGTTAACATTTGGCGTTTGATTCATCCCTTGTATTTTATTGTTAAACATAATTTATATTCCTTTTCTTTTTGTAATCTTCTAACGCTGCATTAAGCGCCTCTGTGGCCAAAACGCTACAATGAATTTTCACTGGGGGGAGGCCGCCCAACGCAGTAACAATATCATCATTGTTAAAATTTTTCTGAAGTTCTTCTATATTACGACCTTTTATTAATTCAGTAGCCATACTGGAAGCAGCTATCGCACTACCACATCCAAATGTCTTAAATCTTGCATCGGTTACTGTTTGTGTAGCATCATCAATTTTAAGAGTGATCTTCATAATATCACCACACGCTGCAGCGCCTACTTCACCAGTAGCATCTGCGTCTTTTATATCGCCCATATTTCTTGGGTTCATAAAATGATCCATTACCGTTTCATTATATAATGTATAAGAGTCACTCATAGTCCAATTTGTTTTAAGTCATTTTTAACCATCTTATCAACCAGTTGTTCAAATGAAGTTTCTGGTTTCCATTTTAATTTATTTCTAGCTTTGGTACTATCGCCCAATAACAAATCTACTTCGGCGGGTCTATAAAATTTAGGATTGATTTTTACCAAAACAGAACACACTGGTTCATATTTGTTTGCATCTTTTGTACTAATACT
>Ga0209500_10001117_pt1 | contig 20955 bp, 17 predicted proteins | sample S_140212_EF_Meta_FD_187323 | JGI IMG/M metagenome (GOLD analysis project Ga0209500, IMG submission 187323) | Freshwater microbial communities from Lake Simoncouche, Canada to study carbon cycling - S_140212_EF_MetaG (SPAdes) (version 2) | ecosystem: Environmental > Aquatic > Freshwater > Lake ... | reverse complement strand
GGCAGCGACAATCTCATCATGGGCACGGTGCACATTGCACACGATTGCATTGTGGGAACCAGTTGCATCCTTGCAAATAACGTCATGCTTGCCGGCCACTCCGTGGTGCAGGACAACGCCAATGTTGGTGGCGGCGCGGGCATTCATCACTTTGTGGTGATTGGCACGTGCGCGTTTGTGGGAGCCATGGCGCGCGTCAGTATGGATGTGCCTCCCTTCATGATCGTGGAAGGGAATCCTGCAGAGGTACGCGGCCACAACCACATCGCCATGGCGCGCCGCGGCTTCACAGAGACGGATATTGAGGCCATGAAGGAGGCGTACAAGCGCCTGTTCCGTGACCGGGGTGGCAGCCTTGCCGAGAAAATCAGTGGTCTCATGGCCAAGTACCCCGGCGTGCGATCCGTGGAGATCTTGGTGAATGCCGTGAATGCGCAAGCGCGCGGCGTGCACGGGAGATCCCTTGAAACCCAGCGTCTTGACGACCGTCGCGGTCGCCGGGACTGACCATCGCCCCCTGGGTGTCGCAGCGTCTCGCAAGATGTCGGAGGGTATCGGTGTTTCGCCAGCACCCCCCCGGCGGCTATGCTTCCCCGAATGAACGCCTCTCCGCGACACGAAATGGTTGACGAGATCATGGAGCGCGCTGAGACGGCGCTGCGCCGATCGCAATGGTTTGAGGCGGAACGACTGGCGCACCGCGCCATGGAAATTTCACGGAGCAAGGAAGACTTTGGCCTGCTCGCCCGCGTGATCCTTCCGCTGCAAGAGGCTCGCCGCCAAAGGATTCAAGAAGCGCTTGGCAACAAGAAGCTCACCATCCTGCAGGCCGACATTACCGAAGACATGCCGCTCACTCCGGGCTGCTACTTGGTGCAACCTCCCACCGTCGGTGCCGATGCTCGCCGCCTCCGACTTGCTGCCTTGCGCCGCGAGATTCCGGTAGCCGTCATGTGTCGCGAACCGCTTTCGATGCTGCGCCTCTGCCCCGTGGTGGCGATCGGGCAGATGACCATTCGTGCGCGCATCGACCCACCGAAGAACTGGGACAAGCCTGATCACAAATGGTTCGTTGGGGCCATGGAACAACTTGGCGACGCTGCGATTGAGATGCTCGACACCGGACTCGAACTGGATCGACAGATTGATTTCCTGATGGCCGCGCTCGACGCCGTGCCAGACCATGAGAAGTTGCATCAAGCACTTGAGGCACTCTGCAAGCAAGCTGCCAAGGGCTTCGTGCGTAGCAATCGGCCGCGCATGGATGAACTGGACGCTGATGTTGAGGCAGCCGGACCGGAACTCGAGGCCGAACTCGGCCTCACCCGGAAGAAGCCAAAGTCGTCGGACGATGACTGACGCAGCGCGCGGCGCACTCATTCAGTGATCTGCTTCGGCGCCCTTGCTTAGCGCCAAGAAAGCCCCTCAAACAGGCTGTTCAGGTTGGTAGCGCCATCGACGCCAACAATCACCATGTCTTCCACGCGCACCCCGCCGTGGGCGCGTCCGTAAAGACCAGGCTCAACCGTCAGCGCGTCGCCAGTCACGAGCACCGGCCCCTTGAAATCAAGGAGCGGCGGCTCGTGAACATCAAGCCCAATGCCGTGACCAGTGCCGTGCGTCATGCCGCACCACGTGTCAGGCGCGTCCGCTGGCGGCATCCCACTGGCAAATCCGTTGGCATGAATCACGCCAAGCGTGGCGCGATGCACATCCTCGCCAGTGACACCCGTGCGCACTGCCGCAATCGCCGCACGCTTCGCATCCAAGACGGTGCTGTGCATGCGTGCGACCTCTGGGTGCACTTCGCCGTGCACCACTGTCCGTGTGCAATCGCCGTTGTAGAACGTCTTCTGGCACCGCGGGAAGATGTCCACGATCACCGGCTGGCCGGTTCGTAGATCACCGTGCCCGTGCTCATGGCAATCCGCGCCCTGCGCACCACAAGCCACAATGGACGGCGGATTGCTGAACCCCAACTTCAGGAGGTGCACATCAATCATGAACCGCAGGTGTTCCGCCGAAAGGCGCTCGCCGTGATGATGCAAGACGCCGTTCGCATCAGCACTGGCACGCGCCACCGTCTCACACGCCATTCGCATGGCGTCTTCGGTAGCACGCTGCGCGCTCTGCAGCCATTCCACTTCCTGCGTGTCCTTCGCGCGGCGCGAAAGGACGCCCATACCGGCGTCGTATTCAAGCGCAATTCCAGCCTGCCGCAAGTGATCGGCAAAGATGAGTGGCAGCGTGCGGTCAGACACAACAAGCGTGATCTGCTGACGGCGCAGGCATTCCGCCACGGCTTGCGCGGTAGCAGTTTCGCGATCTCCAGACAATCCACCCGCCGGCTCAAAGTCCCGTGGGCATGACACCGCGTCGGCCCGGGCGTGCTGCCGCGCGCGGCCCATCTCAATATCCCGCACGATGAACACCCGATGTGCCGGCTGACCGTCCTTCAGAAAGTCAATGCACGCCGCCGGATCACCCACGGCAAAGCGAACCGCGTGAAACAGGCTCTTGTTCACTGCAGGAATGCCGGCGATGAGTCGGGCGGTAGACATGGCTCGATTTAGCGTGAGAGTGCGCGGTACTGCAGTCGACGCGGCGGCGCATCAGCAGCGAGCCCCATACGACGATGCCGATCCGCTTCGTACGCAGAGTAATTACCGTTATAGAAGAAGACTTTGCTGTCGCCTTCGAAGGCCAGAATGTGCGTCGCCACACGGTCAAGGAACCAGCGATCATGGCTGATCACCACCACGCAACCGACAAAGCTTTCCATGCCGTCTTCAAGCGCACGCATGGTGTTGACGTCGATGTCATTGGTCGGCTCATCGAGCAGAATGACGTTGGCGCCCTCCTTCAGCATGCGCGCCAGATGCACGCGATTACGCTCTCCGCCCGAAAGATTTCCAACGATCTTTGATTGATCAGTACCGGTGAAACCAAAGCGCGCGACATACGCGCGGCTATTGGTTTCCACTCCGCCCAGCAGCATCTTCTCTTCGCCACCAGAGATGGCTTCCCAGAGATTCTTGTCGTTCGGGAGCGTCTCGCGGCTCTGCTCAACGTAGGCAAGCTTGACACTCTCGCCAACGCGCATCTCGCCGGAATCGGGCTGCTCGGTGCCGATGATCATGCGGAACAGCGTGGTCTTGCCCGCGCCGTTTGGCCCAATGATTCCCACGATGGCGCCAGCTGGAATGGTGAAATTGACGTCATCCAAGAGCACCTTCTCACCGTACGCCTTGCACAGGCCCTTAGCTTCAACAACCAATGTGCCCAAGCGCGGGCCAGCGGGGATGAAGATTTCCACTTCGGAAGCGCGTTCCTTCTGGTTCTGGCTAGCAAGTTGCTCGTATCGCTCAACACGCGCCTTGTTCTTTGCCATGCGCCCCTGAGGATTACGACCGATCCACTCCAGTTCGCGCGCCAACGCCTTCTGTCGAGTGGACGCATGCTTCTCTTCCACTTCCAGGCGCTTCTTCTTCTGCTCAAGCCAACCGGTGTAGTTGCCCTTGTAAGCAATGCACTGGCCGCGATCAAGTTCAAGGATCCATCCAGCAACGTTGTCTAAGAAGTATCGATCATGCGTCACGGCAATGATGGTTCCCTCAAAGCGCTGCAGATGTTGCTCAAGCCACGTGACACTTTCCGCATCCAAATGGTTGGTCGGTTCGTCAAGCAACAGAATGTCGGGCTTGGTAAGCAGCAGCGTGCACAGCGCCACGCGACGGCGCTCACCACCAGAGAGCGTGTTGCACGCCTGATCCGGCGGCGGGCATCGCAATGCTTCCATGGCCATTTCCAACTGACTATCAATGGTCCATGCTTCGCGACGGTCCAACTCTTCTTGCACCGTCGCCTGCTTCGTCATCAACTTGTCCATCTGCTCCGGCGTCATGTCCTCGCCGAACTTGGCGTTGATCTCGTCGTACTGCCGGAGCAACTCAAAGGTGTCCTTGGCGCCATCGCGCACCACTTCCATGACGGTGCGCGTGTCGTCGATCAGCGGTTCCTGTTCGAGGTAGCCGATCGTGTAGCCGTTGGCTGCCATGATCTTTCCCTCATAATTCTTGTCGATCCCCGCCAAGATCTTCAGGAGCGTGCTCTTGCCGCTGCCGTTGAGACCCAAGACGCCGATCTTTGCTCCGTAGTAGTACGAAATCGAAACATCGGTCAGGATCTTCTTGCGATCGATCTCCTTCGATACATTCAGCATCGAGTAGATGATTTGCGTTTCGTTCTTCGGACCGGATTTCTGTGGTGCTGCCATGGGTTACTCCGCTCAATGGGGGAACGGCGCATTGTACGCAGCCTGTGCAAGTACCTTGCCACCATGGCAACCCTGGTTGAATGGCTTCGCGCAAACACCAACGGCAGGCTGCGGCGCATCCTGATCGGTGGCGTTGGCGGCAGCATCACGCTGGCAGGGATTGCACTCTTGGTGCTCCCCGGCCCCGGCATTCCGCTGGTGCTTGCCGGCCTTGGCGTTCTCAGTCTGGAGTTTGCCATTGCACGCACCTGGGTGGAGGCGCTGAAGCGACATGCCGAGGGTGCCGGCGTACCGAAGCAGGCACTGTGGATCCTGCCGATCGCGGGGATCATCATTTCGATTGCGTTCACACTGACCCCTGCCTACTTTGGGGTGGTGCACGGCAACAACACGTGGGCGGTGGTCCGCAAGCCCAGCTTGAGTTGGGCATATTCCTATTCATCGATCGATGAATTACAGAAAGCTGCGGCAGACGATCCGGCGGCGGCGGAGATGCTGGCGCGCTCTGGTCTTGATGTAGCAAAGCGATAAGCGCTCAGCGAATCACTTGCCCGGCACTTCACTCTGTAGGTGGCGCTTCAAGAACTCCAAACGCTTGGCGGATCCATACGCCGTCTCCGCCGAGCCGTGCCCCGCTCCGGGGACCACCACTAACTCATGATCTTTGCCAGCGCGCACCAGCGCTGCCGAAACTTGCAGCGTGCTGGCTGGGTCCACATTCTCGTCAAGTTCACCAACAATCAACATCAGCTTGCCTTGCAATTTCGCAGCGTCCACCACATTTGAACTTCGTTGGTAACTCTCGTCGACCGGCCAACCCATCCACAGTTCGTTCCACCAAATCTTGTCCATCCGATTGTCATGACATCCGCAGTCAGCCACAGCCACTGAATACACATCGGGAAAGTCCAGCAGTGCCCGCATGGCACTTTGACCACCCGCGCTGCCTCCATAAATTCCCACGCGCGAAAGATCCATCCACGGCCGTGTGGCCGCGGCGGCACGAAGCCACGCGACATGATCAGGCAAACCTGCGTCCTTGAGGTTTTTCCAGCAGACATCATGGAACGCTTTGCCACGCCAGTTGGTGCCCATGCCATCCACCTGCACCACCACAAATCCCGCTTGGGTGAGGTTGCGCTCGCTGTTCCAGACCGCAAATGCTTTGGGCACGAAGTAGTCGTGCGGACCGGCATATATATCTTCCAACACAGCCCGCGGCGATGAATCGTTGGCACTTCCACACGGCCGCCAAATGACGCCGTACACCTGCGTGGCACCATCACGACCAACGGACGCGCATCGCTCCGGCCATGTCCACCCAGCGGCAACCATTGCCGAAGCATCCGCGCGGCCAAGTTCCATCACCAAACTGCCATCCGCGCCTCGACGCAATTCATGGACCGGCGGCAAATCAACACGCGACCAGGTATCTACATAGAACGCGCGATCCGGGCTCCATTCCAACACATGCGTCCCATCTCCCTGCGTCAGACGCACCACCTCTCCACCATCCATCGATACCCGAACGAAGTGCTCGTAGTACGGGTCTTGCGCCGGATCGATACCCATGACGCGCAACACCAGCGTGCGCGTGGCTTCATCAACTGAATCCACCGCGCGCACCATCCATGAACCGCGCGTCACCTGCCGCTTGACACTGCCGTGCGCCACATCAATCAAGTACATGTGATTGAAGCCATCACGCTCACTCATCCACAGCAATTCATCATCGCCAATCCAGTGCGTCCAGATCTTGTTTGGGTAATCAATGAAGGTAGGCGAAGTCTCTTCCGTCACAGTCCGAACGGCGCCAGTGGCCGCATCAATCGCTAACTGGCGAAACACCTGATGCCCGCGTTGGTTGTACGTGAAGAAGAAAGTCGCGCTGTCTGCCGACCATCGGCAATCATCAATTGACCATGGGTTGTTGAAGAGTTCACGGGATACCTGCACCTCATGACCATCGCGCGCAAAGATCCGCGGCCATCGCTGTTCAATCTGATCGCCCGGTTTCAAGTATTGAATAGTGCGCATCCGTGGCTCAACCTGGTCAGTCGGCGAACTCTCGATCAAGTGCACTGGATGGTCCTGCGCCGCCACGCGCTCAAACACCACAGCATGACTGAAACCGGGAGCCCACAGCGTGGGTTCGCCATAGTTGGCTGCAGCCGCCGGCAGTGCTGGCGGAGCTGGTGGCAATACGGGGGGCGCCGGCGGTTGTCCCGCGGACGCTTGTGGCACCGGCTCTCCGGCGGGTACTGATGAAACGGGCACGGGCACCTTCTCCACCGCAGCGCCAATATGAACGACGGTCGGCAGCACATCGCCGCGCACGTATCCCAACGTGCTACCGGAGGCATCACGCACTTCCCATGCATGACCGGCGAATGTGTGTTGCTCACGAACATCCGCCGCGCCCACTGTGCCATATGAATGGCGAACACCACCAGTATCCACCCAAAGAAGTTCCACTCCCCCCGCACTTTGATTGCTGAAGCGAATGCGTGACTGTCGCGTACCGCGCACTGAACGCAGCTCTTCCTTCACGAGCGACCGTTCCGCCAGTCCCGTAGTGGCTGAACCGCGCTCCGTGCGCGCGCCAGTGCGCGGATCCACCTCCACTACGGTTCCACCCACGCCGCGCGGCAACAGCCACAGCGTTCCATCGGCGTTCCATCGCACATCAGCGGCCGGATCGCGTAGCAGCGATTCCCAGTCCGGCTGCGGCGGCTGAGGTGCAGCAACCAACGCAACAACTATCAGTAATTCAGCCGCAATCCACAGCATCCGCGCACGATACGCCCATTCCCGCTATACCTCTCCGAGTGACTTTCTTCCGTTTGACTGCCGCCCTTACCACCCTGTCCGTGATTCGCCGCACGCAACACCAACCACAAGGAGGTACCGCCATGAGAAACGTGAATTCAGCTTCCGCACCCTTGATCATGGTGCTCGCAGCGTGGTTGGCGGGGATGTCGTTTGCGCCCGGATGCTCCGGACCAAGTCAGCGACAGATGGAGCTTGACCGTCAGTACACCGAGGAGACACGCTTTCGAGTACAGCTCTCGTCCGAGTTGCTCGACGTTGCCGATACCGCGGCGGCTTTGTTTGAAACAGAAATCATTAACGCGCGGCTTGCAGGTCGCCCCGAGCGTGAAATTGCGTATCTCGAAATCACCCGCAACGGCGCCGTTGCAAACTATCGCTCCTTGGCACTTGGGCAAGATGCCTGGGGGGCACTTGTGGACCTCTATGTGTTCTCCGATTTGAGCGTTACCGCATGCGAACATCGTGCACGTTTACACCCAGACCTTGCCACGATTAATTGCGATGCCACGTACGCCGAAGTGCACCGACGAATATTGGAGATTGCATCCAAACCCGACCATATCACGCCGGAAAAACGGGCGGTTCTTGACGCTGCGGTCACTGCCTACAAGACCAAGCACCCAAACATCATCAGCGCCGGGATGATCCGCCTTGAGGATCTTGCCGCATATTCCGGCACTGCTTCCGCTGTCTTTGACGCCGCGGAACCAGACATGATGAGCCCCATCAGTAACGCAGCCACGGAGCTTGAGCAAACCCGACTGCTTGGCGCACACGTGGTGTGGCTTGCGAGCCGACTGCCCACCGCCGCGGGGTGGGAGGCGCAAGCGACCATTGACATGGCCATGTCGAGCCCCGCAGTGCAAGATGGGCTGAACCGCGTGCAGAAGCTCAGCGAGCAACTTGATACCACCGGCGTCACGGTGACCGCGCTGAGTGCCAGCACATCATCACTGGCAACTGACATTCAAAGCCTTGCCACCAATGTCAAAGAGCTGCGTCAAGAACTCGGGGACCTTGAAGGCGATCGAACCCTGGTGCGCGAAGCGATCGGTGCGGCAGCGATCATGTCCGCACTTATCTTGCTGGTACTTGCCGCGGGATTATTTACGATTGCACGTGCTGTACGCACGCGTCAGATTCCAAGTCAAGCACCCGGCGCACGCGACAGCGCGTAACGGATCATCACCGTCGACGGCATCGGTGGATACGAAACCACCGCACGGAATCCTGCAAAGTCGCGGCGATCCCACCCGGAGCGCGCAAACACGCTGTCCACGACTCGTTGCTGGTCCGGCAGCAAGTCGGTGGTAAATGAGTCGCGGGCTGGATCCATGCGAATGATTGGCTCGTCAATCGGCAAGCGATAGTTCTCACGCGTTGCTGGATCAAGTGCCGTACCGCCGAACGGTCGCCCATACACCAGCAATTCCGGGGTAAAGCTATTCAGGAGGTCGCGATGAACCAGGATGTCAATATGCACAAACTCGGTTGGCATGGTGACCAGCGCGCCCATTTCACCATGTTCACTGTCGCTCTGTGTGGGAGTGCTGTAGCGAGGCACCGCAGCACGCTCTAACCCGCCAAACATGAATGTCACTGAACCGCGCTGGCCAACCGGTCCATCCATGAGTTCGTGCGAAACACCCGTGTCTGTCTTGATGCTCCGAACCTCTGCACCCACAGGTGAGCAGAATGAGCGCATCACCAAGTGCGGTTCACCGGGAGTGGCTGGCTTCTCGATCGCTTCAAGATTGCGACCGCCCGGAAGTGTGCCGCCAACGGTGTCGTAACTGGTGAACCGAAAGAGCGGCCAGCCTTGCACGGGCCGAAGCCGACGAATGTCGTGCAGCCCACCCACAAGCGCTATGTCGAGCAGTTCCGGATGCTCCGCGTTCGGCGCAAGAAATTGCGTCATAGAACGAACGCGTGCTTGAACGCCCCAAATTCCCGAATTGCCGCGGAAGGCAAGCTTGCGCGAGACCTCCAGCGCTCTGCCACCGCGCGACATTCCATCCATCAGAAGTTCAAGCGTTGGTCGATCGCCAACATGAGTGCGCACCATGTCTTCAAACGCTGCCAGCCGCGAACGAACGACACTGACTGGCGACGCGTGCGGCCCCGAGGCCTCCATCGCGGAGAGCAAGATCTCCATGCCTTCGCTGCCAGGAATCAATGGCACCGCTTCAATGGGATCCACCGATTGAATGACCTTGGCTACCTTCCAAGTCAGATTCTTATTCAATTTGAATTGACGTGACACTTCCTGCGGTCGCGCCGGGTCAGCGCCCACGGCGGCATACAGCGCGCGCAGGGCGTTCTGAAGGTCAAGCGCGCAGGTGCGGCACTGCAGGTCAAAGTCTTGGGTGATGGGAGTCACGAGCGAGTCAGCGTAGTTGCGTGCCACGGGTCGCGGAAGGAAACAAACCGATACCAACCGTTCCAATCTTTCCTTAGGGAATATTGTTCCCACGATATCTTCCTAGCATGACATGGATGAACAACAGCGGACCGCTGTGGGGCGGATCATGGATTGCCGTCCTGCACGCCTCGGTGTGGGCGTCAACCACCATGCCCGGGGCAGCCGCACCGCCACTAACAACCGCCCCAACAACGCCTGCACAAACCCCGTCGCCCACTACCGCTACGAATGCTCCGATCGATGCCCCCGGGCTACTGAATGTGGTGGCCTATGCACCGGCCGTGTGGTCTGGCAGCGCACCCGTCGGTGATGCGGGATTTGCAACGCTCAAAGCATGGGGCGTGCAGACCGTGATCTCGGTCGATGGTGCAACGCCCGACCTCACACGCGCAAACGCCAACGGTATCCGCTACGTCCATCTGCCAATTGGTTACGACGGCTTTGATGACGCACGCAAGTTGCAACTGGTGCGCGCCGTGCGCGACCTGCCAAAGCCGATCTACATTCACTGCCACCACGGCAAGCACCGCAGCGCGGGTGCAGCTGGAACCATCGCCGTATCGCTTGGCTGGCTCACCACCGATGCCGCACTGGCGCGTATGAAGATTTCTGGCACAGCGCCTAACTACACGGGTCTGTATGCGTGCACTGCTTCCGCTTCGCTGCTGACTGCAGCAACCATCGATCAAGCATCATCTGAGTTCCCTTCTGTCACACGCCCCAATGGATTGGTAGAGGCCATGCTGGCGATCGATGACACCAACGATCGGCTTGTCGCCATTGAACGCGCCGGTTGGAAGGTGCCCGCCGATCACGCCGACCTCGTTCCAGTGGCTGAGGCCGCCGCGCTCGCCGACCACCTGCGCTTGTTGGCGGCGTCGCCAGAGATCGCGGCCCGACCGCAGTCGTTCCGCGACCTGCTCGCAAAGAGCCAAGGCCTTGCCCAGCGACTCGAAGACCAACTGACCACCGTGCCGAGCGGAGATCCCGCGCGACTCTCCGCCGAGATGCAAGCGCTCCAAGCCACCTGCAAGGAGTGCCACGCCAGTGCGCGGAATCAGCGCTCCGCGCCGCGCGAAGTAAGAGCCACTGTTGGAGCGGAGTCTCCACCCCCCCGGGTCCATAAGTCTGATAACCGCGGGCGCGATGATGTGAATCCTGCCTTGATTTGAGAATAATGATCGCCCCGGCGCAGTCTGCGGCTATGTTCCTAACAGTGTTTCACAGGAAGACCACACTTTTTCCCCACTTAAAGAGTCACACTTGAAATTCAACCCACGAACCGTCAGCTTCGTTGTTGTCGCCAGTCTCACCGCATCCGTCTTTGCCGACGTAGACATCGGTCCAAACGGTCACGGACCCCTGCCCACACCGGCGGTAGAGAAGCCACAACCAGCCACGCTCTCCGAACGATTCGGAACGTGGTTTGTGCCGGTGCCAATGATCACTCTCGACGCCATGGACCACGGCGCACTGATGGCCGAAGATGAAGCCACCGTCCAACCCGCGCCGTTCCGCTTCGGCGTTGAACGCGGCGTGAAACTCTCACTGAACGACGGACAATGGATAGACGTTGCAGGCGGACGGTTGTGGCGCATCGGTATCGACGCCATCGGTTCGCTCAACTCACGCATCCACCTCAGCGGACTCAACTTGCCAGCGGGTCAGGAACTCGCCATCACCTGCCCGGACTTGGAGCAGAAGATGACTGGCATTCTTGAAGGCACCGGCGACTTTGGAACAGGCGAGGCCTACGGCCCCTTCTCACCAACAGCCCGCGGAGAAATCGAATGGTTCGTCCCAACGGGTCAATCCGCCAAGGAACTTCCCTTTGAGGCGGTCGGCTACTCCTACGGGTACATCCCGGTCTTCAGCGAAATTTCAAACGGCGGCACCTGCTCGCTCAATCCCGCGTGCTACGCAGCGTGGCTCAACGAATCGAACGCCGCGGCCCGCATGACATTCACCAGCGGTGGAGCTAGTTACCTTTGTTCGGGACAACTGGTGGCTACCACCGCGGCTGATGAGACCCCCTATGTCGCCACCGCCAACCACTGCATCAGCACAGCCGCTGAAGCGAACAGTTGTGCGTTCTACTTCTTCAATCGATCACCCTGCACGGGCACAAACTCCCCGGGAACAATGGTGTCGGGTTCAGACTTGGCAGCAACGTATCTTGCCAGCGATTGCACGCTGCTTCTGGTGAGGGGCGCCCTTCCAGCCGGCTGCTACTGGGATGGTTGGACGAACGCAAACCCAGCGGTGAACTCTGCCTGCACCGGCATTCACCACCCGAGCGGAACGCCGCAGGCGATTTCCTTTGGCGTGAAGAACGCAGCGTCATTCAATTGCGGATCACCAAGCGGTAACTGGAACTCGCTTTCGTGGAACCAAGGCATTACTGAGGGCGGATCATCGGGCTCCGCCATCTTCACTGACAGCAACCACAAGATGTTCGGCGTGCTCACCTGCGGAGGTAGCGCGTGCTCAAACACCGCGGCCGATGACGGCTACGGCCGTTGGGACTTGGCGGTGAATACTGCGAGCAGCAACTTCGCCACGCTGCTTGCTGGAGGCTCCGATGACACGCAAGAACCCAACGACGACTGCGCCAACGCCAAGGCTGTTGTGCCTGGTACCTACAGCACCCTGGTGGTCAAGCGACTCGACGAAGACTGGTACGCGTTGCCTGTGAATGCAGGTGCAACGTTGACGATGAACATGACCTTCACGCATGCAAGCGGCGACATCGATGTTCAGTTGTTCACCGCCTGCGGGGGCACCGTTGCCCTTGATCGCGCTGCCAACACCAACAACGAGTCGTTCACTTTCCTGAACCCCAGCGCTTCCAACACGTTGTACATGCGCGTGTATCTGGCCACCGACACACGCAACGAGTATTCGTTCACGTTCAGCACATCCACCCCGGCTCCAGCGAACGACAGCTGCGCCAGCGCCAGCTCGGTGGGGGTAGGAGCATTTGTATTCACCAACACCTTGGCAACTGATGCTGCTCCGGCACTGCCCGCATCATGCGATGAGGGCTCCGGCGTCACCATCACCAAGGACCTCTGGTACCGCTTCACGGCACCGATCAATGGTCGCATGACTGCCAGCACCTGCAATGCTGCAACGTTTGACACTCGTATCGCTGTTTACTCTGGAGCCGCCTGCCCAATCTCCACCACGGCCGTGGCAGCCTGCAGCGACAACAGTGCAACCTGCTCCAACGGCACCAGTTCCGCGGAATGGAGCGCGAGCGCTGGCAGTACGTGGTACGTCCGAGTTGGTAGCGCCGTCGCCGGCACGTCTGGGACCGCCACACTGACCTTGTCGGCTGCGGTGAATTGCCCAGCTGATATGACCGGCAACGGCTCGGTCGGCGGAGATGATTTGGCGGTGCTGCTCGGAGGCTGGGGCGGAGCTGTTACCACTGACCTGAATAGCGACGGCACCACCAACGGCGCCGACCTCGCCATCCTGCTTGCCGCTTGGGGCCCCTGCCCGTAACCCGGCGCAGCGAGCGCTCATTTCATGAAACCTGCGCCGCCCCGACGGGCTCACCCGTCGGGGCGGCTTTCTTATGAGCGCGCGACTACCCTGCATCTCCAATGAATGCAACCAATGTGCTCATGCCGTTGTCTGTAACGCTTGCCGACGAAGGCACGTCGATGAGTTTGTTTGAGTACGTGCGTGCGGGTGGCGCCTTGGGCTACGTGCTCATCGCGTTGTCCGTGCTAGCGCTGGCGCTGATTGTTCGCAACTTGCTTTCGCTTCGTCGTGGACAGCTGGCACCGCCGGCCGTCGTCACTGCCATTTCAACGGCACTCCGTGCTGGCGACGTTGCTGGCGCCACGCGTGCGTGCACCGGTGATTCGTCCCATTCATTCGTTGCGGTGGTGATGGCGAGCGCCATTCGGCGTTGCACCGGAAATCCAATGGGCGCCTTCGAAGCTCGCTCTGCGGTAGAAGAAGCTGGCCAGGTAGCCACTGCACAACTGCAGCGCCTCAACAACGGCCTTGGCGTGTTGGCGGCCGTTGGACCCATGCTTGGACTCCTGGGAACCGTGATCGGAATGATCGGTGCCTTCAATGCAATTGGATCATTGCAGGGTGCAGCACGCTCCACCGAATTGGCGAAGTTCATGTCGCTGGCACTGGTGAATACCGCGCAGGGATTGGTAGTTGCGGTGCCGTGCACGGTGGCGTTTGCACTCTTTCGTCAACGCATTGACCGACTGGTCACTGACGTAGCGGCGGATGATCTTGAACCGATGGCTGAAGAATTGGCGGCCGCACTTTCAGCAGCGCGCGCGCAAGCTCCACGTCCAGCGGCCATAAACCCAGGCGCCGGCACCTCACCAGGCGCGCAAGCGCCGCGAAACACGCCGGCACAGGGCACCTGATGGCCGGCGGCGCAGATGGATCCGATGCATCGTTTGATCTCACGCCGATGATCGATGTGATCCTGCTGCTCATCATCTTCTTCATGCTGTCATCACAGTTTGCAACCAGCGAACTGCGGCCCGTGGACCTGCCTCACCAAGAGGGTGCGGCGCCACCAAGCGAGTCTGCTTCTGCCAAGTTGGTGATTGATGTCGACCGCGCCGGAAACTATTCCATTCTTGGTGAGAGTGTTTCACTCGACGCGCTTGCCACACGAATCGCCGCTGCTCAAGGCAGCACTGGAACGCGACACAGTGGAATTGTGGTGCGCGCTGATCGCGCGGCGGGTGCTGCGTGCCTCAATCGCCTGGCGGAACGACTAGCGAAAGCAAAGATCGCTAACTGGTCGCTGGCTGTTGCGCCGGAGGGTTCCTGATGCGCATGACTTCACGTCGCCGCACCGGACTGTTGGAACTCTCAGAGATGCGGCTTCCACTGATCGCGCTGATTGATGTGATCCTGTTCCTCCTCATGTACTTCCTGCTTGCCGGAAGCATGGAGGCAGAGGAACGGGAACTGGCCGCCACGCTTGGTAGCGGACGCGCCACGGCCGGCGACAGCGGAGGATTCACGCCGCAAGTGGTGGACGTGACGATGTCCAACGGCAGCACCTCCTATCGGATTGGAACACGGACCTTCGCCGGGCGCGATGCGCTCCGCGACGCCATTCGCCCGCTCCCCAAGGAGCCTGGAGTGGTGGTGCGGGTCGCTGATGACGTCACGGTTGAGGGCGCCGCGTCCGCACTGCAGGCGTGCCGGGACGCGGGCTTCACGCGGATTGCCTATCAGCCGAGCGCTGCGGGCTCCCAAACGGCTCCAGCGGGTCGGTGATCGTGTCTCACTTCAAACAAATAGCGCTGAACTACATTTGGGCGAGATTTATTTCATAAATTGCACCAAGTTGTTTGATTAACAAGTGTGTTCAGGTATGGTGTGGTCTGCGATAGGCAACTCCCGGGGGTACGGGCTTCGCCGAATCGACAAGCAATTCCATGTGTGGGGACGCCGTGGAAGTCAATTCCCCCTGAGGTGCCAAGTGCACTTCAGGGGGGTTGTGTTTGCACCGCAGATCAGTCACTCAAAGCGCAAATGCTTGACGCTCTCGCCCTTGTCGCGCAGGTCGCGCAGCGCGTCAAGGCCAATGTCCAGATGCAACTGCACGAATCGATCCGTGACCTCACGATCGCTCTCGCTGGTCTTTACGCCCTCCGGGGTCATGGGGTTGTCAGACACCAGCAACAGTGCGCCCTTGGGAATGCCGTTCGCAAAGCCAACCAAGAAGATGGTGGCTGTTTCCATATCGATGCCCTCCGCTTTCATCAAGAGGAGCTTCTCGCGGAAACGCACGTCGTGTTCCCACACGCGGCGGTTGGTGGTGTAGACGGTGCCAGTGAAGTAATCACGGTTGTGCTTGATGATGGAAGCACTCACCGCGCGCTGCAGTCGGAAGCTCGGTAACGCGGGCACTTCCGGCGGCATGTATTCGTCGCTAGTTCCTTCGCCACGAATGGCAGCGATCGGCAAGACGAAATCGCCAACCTTGGTCTTCTTGAGGCCACCGCATTTACCTAAGAACAGCACCGCCTTCGGAGCGATGGCAGAGAGCAGATCCATAGTGGTAGCAGCCATAGCGGAGCCCATACCGAAACTCAGGATGGTGATGTTCTCCGCGGTCGCCGTCAGCATGGGGCGATCGCGCCCGCACACCTCTACACCGAAGCGCTCTGCAAACAACTCAACATAATTCGCAAAGTTGACAAGTAACACATACTGGCCAAAGTCTTCCAGTTTGCGACCCGTGTAGCGCGGCAGCCAATCTCGCACGATGTCGGACTTGTCCTTCATAGTGGTGGAGGCTACTTATTCTCGCCGTTGTGAAGCAGCCCCATCTGCGCTCGGTAGGGGCGAATGTGCGGATCGTCGCTGGTGACAAACTCGTCAAAGGTTCCATCAAAGGAGACCTTGCCGCCAAACAGCATGATGATGCGCGGCCGCAGCCGTCGCAGTAACTCCGTGTCGTGCGTCACCACGATGCTGGTTCGCTTGATCCCGGCACGCGTGGCAGCAAAGGCTGGTTGGGCGCGGTGCGTTTCGCCAATCAGTTCGTCGATCTGCGCGGACATCTCTGGGTCGAGCCCCGCGGACGGTTCGTCGTACATCACGATGACGGGATCCATGACGATCGCACGTGCAACGGCAACACGCTTGGCCATTCCGCCCGAGAGGTCTTCGCGGTCGCGATGCATGACGAGGGCCGGATCAAGCCCCACATCAACCAGCGCCTTCTCCGCAAGGGGCAGGATTTCCTGGTTGGTCATGCCCTTCACTTCACGCGGCAGGACTGCCAGATTCTGGAACACGTCGCCAGTGACCAGCGCATTCCGTTGGAAGACGATCGCCCAGTGGATGCGGATCCGGTCAAGCTGCGCTTCGTCCAACGTGGACATGTCCCGCAGCGGGGCGACCCCCGAGCCGTCCGGGTCCGATTCATGATCCGCCACCAAGACCCGCCCGGAGTCGGGCGGGTAGTGCGCCATGATCAACTTCAGGAGCACCGTCTTGCCGCACCCCGATCCCCCGACAATGGCCACCATCTCCCCACTGCGGATGGTCAAATTGATGCCCGCCAGGACGACCTTGCCGCCAAAGGACTTGGAGAGGTTCTCAAGGACAACTTCTGGGGGTTGGGAGGGCGCCATGGTCGACGAGGGTACCTGTGGGGGCTCAGAAACGCTCTAAAGCCACCTTTTTTGCGCTGGCCGAGCAATCTGAAGAAATTTGGAAGAACTGTGATGGTTGAGGCTCGTAGTTTCCGTTGATATAGGTGACGGGGACCGTTCTGACAGCCGACGGGAAACCGGCCGACAGAACAAGTCTTGAAGGTCGACGGGAAACCGACCTGCAAGACGAACAGCTTGATGGTCGACGGGAAACCGACCAGCAAGCAGACAATGCGGGCGCCTCTGAATGGGAAACTCAGAGATGCCCAAACCGCCTGCGGCGGGCTCGACGGGAAACCGAGCTCACCAACGCAGGCATCTGGAGTGTGGCCTCGAGGAATCGAGGCCTACTCCGTTTTTAGGGACTATTGAATTGCGCCCCGCTGCAACGAGCCCGCTGCGCTCCCTGGCGCCCGTTCCCAAATACTGGTAATTCCCGCCAGCCGCACGACTGAAAAACTGCGTTTCCGCTGCAGGAATGGGCATTTGAAACAAATCGAGGATTTTTCTCGCTGCGATGATGGTTGCAGCACCCCAATTTCGTTCTTATCTATGAAGGAACAGTTCTGACAGCCGACGGGAAACCGGCCGCCAGAACAAACAGTCTTGAAGGTCGACGGGAAACCGACCTGCAGGACAAACAGCTTGATGGTCGACGGGAAACCGACCAGCAAGCAGACAATGCGGGCGCCTCTGAACGGGAAACTCAGAGATGCCCAAAACCGCCTGCGGCGGGCTCGACGGGAAACCGAGCTCACCAATACAGGCACCTGGAGTGTGGCCTCGAGGAATCGAGGCCTACTCCGTTTTTAGGGACTGAAGTTTCGCAGGCGATGAAGTTGCGGCTCCTTGCATGCCCGGTGGCGGCGGTCGCTGTGGCTACCCTCCCCACCATGCCCATGGTCATCCGCCCCATCGAACCACGCGACGCGGCCGAAGTGCGCGCCGAACTACACACCCACTGGCATTCAAACGGCATCTGGTCTTTGGGCCGGCTGCATCAAGCCGATCAGCTGCCCGGCTTTGTGGCTGAAGTCGACGGCGTGTTTGCCGGGCTCCTCACGCTCAATATGGTTGAAGGTGGATGGCAATGTGAAGTGATCACCCTGAGTAGCCGCTCGCCCGCCCACGGGGTTGGTGCGGCACTCCTTGCGGCCGCAGAAGAACACGCGCGCACTCAGGGTTGCAAGCGAATCTATCTGACCACCACCAACGACAACGCGCACGCCATGCGCTTCTATCAGCGCCGGGGCTGGCGGATTTCGGCGCTCCATAAGGGCATTGTCGATCGGGTGCGGCAGATCGAGCCGAGCTATCCGCTCTTAGGCTTGGATGGAATTCAAATCCGCGACGAAATTGAGTTTGAGCGATGGCTTGTTGATGGCATCGCGTGACAGCGCTGGCAACCACACACTTCACGCAAGGAACATGATGATCGACCGACGCACCATGATGACCAACACCGCCCTGGCTGCCGGCGGACTCGCCGCCAGTTCACTGATTGCGCAGGGTGCGTTCGCGCTTCCGTCCGTGGCACCACGCCGCGTGTTTGGTGGAAAGCTTGCCAAGCTCAATCTCTTGCAGATCGGCGTGGGCGGCAGCATCGCTCCGGCGGATCGGCATGAATTGACGCAGCATCCAGATGTGAACTTTGCAGGGCTCTGCGATGTTGATTCGGACGCGCTGAAGGAAGTGTCCGCGAAGCATCCGGCTGCGTTCACCTGCAGCGATTTCCGCGAAGCGTTTGATAAGCATGCCGGCAAGTTTGATGCCGTGGTGGTGTGCACCCCAGACCACAATCACGCGCTCATCATGATGACTGCCCTCAAGGCTGGGAAGCATGTCTACGGGCAGAAGCCGCTCGTGCAGCAACTCTCTGAAGTGGCGGCGATTGAAGGCGCGGCCAAGGCGTGTCCGTCGCTCATCACGCAGGTTGGCAATCAGCGCATGGGCCCTGCGGGAAGACAGCATGCGGTGGACATTCTTCGGCGCGGACTGCTTGGCAAAGCGATTGAGGCGCACGTGTGGATCGGTGGACCGCCGGACCAAGGTGACGGCTATTTCTATTACGGCGGACTGAAGGAGCCGATCACGCCGCCCGCAAACATCAATTGGCCGCTGTGGCTGGGTGCGGCTGTTGATGCGCCGTGTCGCGAAGGCCTGATCAGTCTGCGTTGGCGCTCATCATGGGATTACGGCACTGGGCAGTTGGGCGATTGGTGCACGCATCTTCTGGATGTCATCCACTTTGCCTATGACCTTCCTTCGCCGATTGCGGTGATGGCCGAGACGAGGAGTCCATCGGACTTCTATCACGCGCAACATGTGCATTCCACGCTCACCTATCCGGTGTCAGGCGATCGCTTTGCGGGACCGCGCTTCGTTGTGAATTACTGTGACAAGAGCCAGGCGCCGTCACGCGCTGCGCTTGGGCTTCCGGCGGGTGATTGGCCGAACACCGGAACGATGGTGGTCTGCGAAGGCGGCGTGTTGCTGGTTGAGCCGGAAGGAAAGATTCAGGTCTGGCAAGATGGCAAGCCAGTCGAGTGGAGCAAGATTCCGGGACAAGGCGAGATCACCGCGCGCAATCATTGGCACTCCTGGGTCGACCGCATCATTGGCAAGCCGGACGCTTTCGTGCAGACGCCGTTTGCGGCCGGCGCGCGCATGGCGGAGGCTGGCCTGCTCTGCGCCAAGGCTGCGCGCTACCCGAACAAGGAACTGCGTTGGGATAAGGCCACCCTGAGCTTTACCAACAACCCCGAAGCCACCGCGAGCATCGTGCGGCGCGAGTACCGCAAGGGCTTTGAATTGCCGTCGTTTGCATGAGCCGGTGAGCAATTTCATAAATAATTGGCAATTCAACGAACATTCAGCGCTATCGAATGTATATTTGCATTATGGTGCAAGTACGCAAACGTCGGACAATGACCCCCGTGCAGGCCTCCGCATGTTGCAGGCCGATTGATGACCTGCTTGATCCGGAGTTATTCAAGGCGCTCAGTGACCCAACGCGGTCTCGGCTCTTGGGATGCTTGGTGAAGTGTGGCTGCGCATGCACCGTGAGCGACGTGGGTGAATGTTGCACAGTGGACCTTTCGGTGGTTTCGCGGCACTTAAGTCTTCTTGAACGCGCCGGCGTGGTGCAGTCAAGTAAGACCGGGCGAACCGTGCACTACGTGGTGGACTATGCGCACCTGTGCCGCACCATGCGAGCGATTGCTGATGCCATTGAGCAGTGCTGCCCCGCAGAGCAACTGCCTGGATGCGCCCGCGGCTGCTGCGGGGCGCGATGACCAACGTGCACGATTGATAGCTATCAAATTTCACATCTCACAACACCTCTTACTCCAATAAGGAGCCATATGAACACCGTCAATGATCGAAATCAAGACAGTAAGAATCCTTCTCCGCAGGGCAATGCGTGTTGCTCTGGAGCGCAGTGCGGATGCAACTCATCAGCCGCAGCGGTTCCAGCAACAAGTGTCGAGGCTGATCAGCTGCGACAGCAAGTGCGTGCTGGATACTCAAAGATTGCTGAGGTCGGTTCGTGGTCAGCGGCGCAGGCGGTGGCACCCGCTGCCGCAAGCTGCTGCGGCGGAGCTGCAACCAATCCCGCCTGCCCGCAGGCGGCGGATGTTGCGGGCCGGCAACCTTTACGCCGGAACAGCTTGCCGCAGCGATCGGCTACTCCGCGGGAGAGCTCGCAAGTACGCCCGCTGAATCAAACATGGGACTCTCCTGTGGCAACCCCACCGCGATCGCATCGCTCCGCGCTGGTGAGGTGGTGTTGGATCTTGGCGCAGGCGGCGGGTTCGACTGCTTTGTGGCTGGTCCAAAGGTCGGCGCCACTGGCAAAGTGATCGGCGTCGATATGACTCCGGACATGGTCTCCAAGGCGCGCCGCAATATGGCCGCATACACACGACAGACCGGGCTGACCAATGTGGAGTTCCGCCTCGGTGAGATCGAAAGCCTTCCGGTTGCCGACGGCAGCGTTGATGTGGTGATCTCCAACTGCGTCCTCAACCTCTCGCCGGACAAGCCGCGCGTGTGGAAAGAAATTGCGCGTGTCCTCGCTCCCGGTGGACGAGTGGCGGTTTCGGACTTGCCATTGCTGCGTCCGCTGCCACCGGCGGTGCTTCACGATGTCGAAGCGCTGGTTGGCTGCGTTGCCGGCGCCGTGCTCGTTGAGGAGTCACGCGCCCAAGCAGTAGCCGCGGGCCTCACGGACATCGTCCTCACTCCGAAGCCCGAGT
>Ga0209500_10001114_pt1 | contig 20984 bp, 27 predicted proteins | sample S_140212_EF_Meta_FD_187323 | JGI IMG/M metagenome (GOLD analysis project Ga0209500, IMG submission 187323) | Freshwater microbial communities from Lake Simoncouche, Canada to study carbon cycling - S_140212_EF_MetaG (SPAdes) (version 2) | ecosystem: Environmental > Aquatic > Freshwater > Lake ... | reverse complement strand
GCGCAAGACGCGCCTCCGCGAAACTAGGGTGTTTGTCATGATCCAAAAAGACCTGCTCCAGCTCGCCCACTCAATCACCGAACTCAAGTTGCTACCAGGCAACCCAAGACGTGGTGACATCGAGGCCGTGAAGCGCAGCCTTGAAGCGTTCGGGCAACGCAAACCGATTGTCGTGCGCCGGACAGACAACGTGGTCATCGCAGGCAACCACACTTTGCAAGCTGCTCAGGCTTTGGGTTGGGCTGAGATTGCTGTCGTATGGGTTGATGATGACGAGGTGACTTCTAAGGCATTTGCTTTGGCTGATAATCGCACAGCTGAGTTGGGTGACTATGACGAGGAGGCGTTGGCTGATCTCATCAACGATGTTGGTTCGTTGAACCCAGGTCTGCTGGAGTCATCGGGCTGGGATGATAAGGCGGTGCAAGAATTGTTGGATCGTGTAGAGCAGATTGAGTTGCCTATTGATGTTGATGAGGTACCAGAGGATGTGCCTGCTGTTTCAACGTTGGGTGATGTGTGGTTGTTGGGCGACCATCGAGTCATGTGTGGGGATAGCAGCAATCTGGAGATGATCGGCAAGTTGTTAAACAACAAGACAATCAACATGGTGTTCACTGATCCACCTTACGGAATGGATCTGGATACAGACTTTTCAAAGATGGGCAACACAGGCAAGGCACATAGAAAAGTTGCTAATGACGATAAGCAATTTGATGCTTCTCTAATTCTTGAACAGTTTGATTACTGCAAAGAAATATTCTTGTGGGGCGCAGATTATTATGTTGAGACATTGCACAGGCAATACCCTGATCTTGGAAGTTGGATCATTTGGGATAAGTACAGTGATGAACGCATTGGTCTACTAGATGGAAGGTTTGGAAGCACATTTGAAACCTGCTGGTCTAAGACAAAGCATAAACGGGAAATTGCCAGAGTTCTTGTAACAACCAACTACACAGCAAGGGGTGACGAGACAAGGGTTCACCCAACACAGAAACCAGTTGCATTAGCAAAATGGTTCTTTGATCGTTGGGGTGATGAGCAGGACATTGTGCTTGATCTATTCGGTGGATCAGGCAGCACACTGATCGCTGCACAGGAAACGAACCGCACCGCATATCTGATGGAGTTAGACCCAAAATATGTGGATGTGATTTGTGCTCGATTCCAAAAGCTGACTGGTGTGTTGCCGGTGTTGGAATCGTCTGGGAAGGTTCACGACTTCCTCAATGCCTAAACCTGTTGGTCGTCCCCCTAAGCCGGTGGAGCAGAAGCGTCGTGCTGGTAACCCTGGCAAGCGTCCTTTGCCTGACACCGTTATTGCTATCCCAACTTCATCTTTGGTGCCTGAACCGCATAGGCCGTTGGGTCAGGCTGGTCGCCAGTTTTGGGATCGTGTTTGGAATGTTGGGTTTACTTGGATCAGCCCGCAGATGGATACTGAGTTGTTGCAGATTGTGGCTGAGCAGATTGATGAGCGTGCTGCGTTGCGTGTGAAGGTGTTGCGTGAAAGTGATTGGCGTGATCGTTCAGCGTTGCGAGCTTTGGATGCTCAGGTGTTAGATTGTTTATCCCTGCTTGGTTTTACTCCTGTTGATCGAGCACGGCTTGGCTTCGTGGAGGTGAAGATTCAAAATGAGCTTGAACAATTCCGTGAACGCAAGTCTCAGCGCACCAACGTTTTCGACACCAAAGGTTTATGAGTTTTCTGATGGGCGAGTCGTTTCAGATTTTGCAGAAACTTTTCTCCACGTCTCGAAGGGCGTTTTGGCGGGTCAGCCATTGGTGCTTACTGATTGGCAGTTTGATTTATTGGATAATCTTTTTGAGCGTCGTACTGATGGTCTCCTTCGTTACCGACGTTCGCTGATTGGGCTTGCGCGTAAGAACGGTAAATCACTTCTTGGTTCGCTGATTGCCCTTTACAATTTGATTGAAGGCGAGCCAGGTGCCGAAGTGTATTCCGCAGCAGGTGACCGCCAGCAAGCACGGGTTGTGTTCAATGAGGCCAAGTGGCAGATCACACAATCGCCAGCCTTGTCAGGTGTATGCAAGGTGTATCGAGATGTCATTGAAGTTCCATCTACTGGTGCTATCTATCGAGTGCTATCAAGTGACGCAAAACTTCAGCAAGGCCTCAACCCATCATGTGTGGTGTTTGACGAGTTACACGTTCAGCGCGACTCAGAACTTTGGGATGCTTTGACTCTTGGTTCTGGTGCGCGTAAAGACCCGATGATTGTTGCGATCACTACAGCAGGCTTTGACTTGGACACAATCTGTGGACGGCTGTACAACTACGGCAAGCAAGTCATATCGGGTGAGCGTGATGATGAACGGTTTGGTTTCTTTTGGTGGGAGGCACCGGAGGGATGTGCGATTCATGACCGCGATGCGTGGGCTTTGTCTAACCCGAACTTGGCTGAAGGTTTGTTAGATATGGATGACATGGAAGTCAGCATGAATCAGACGGCTGAGATTCCTTTTCGCAGATATCGTCTGAACCAATGGGTACGTCAGGATCAGGATTCAACTTGGCTTCCGGCTGGCGGGTGGGAGCAATGTCAGTCTGACCTGCAACTTGATCCTGACTTGCCAATGTTTGTGGGGATTGACATGGCGTTGAAACATGACTCGATTGCTGTCGTGATGTGTCAACCGCAGGGTCGCAGGTTGGTGGTGCGAGCCAAGATTTGGATTCCCGATGGGACGATGACAGACATCGCAGCTGTTGAACATCACCTTCGAGAACTTCATCGCCAGTTCAATGTGCGTGAGTTTGCTTATGACCCAGCGTTCTTCCAGCGTTCAGCTGAGGCGTTGGCTGATGACGGGTTACCAATGGTTGAGTTCCCTCAGTCCGCACAACGTATGGTGCCTGCTATCGGAACGCTGTATGAGTGCATTGTGAATCAGCAGTTGGCTCATGATGGCGATCCGATGTTTACCGATCAGGTGTTATCTGCTGTGCCACGTCAAACCGATGCTGGACTTCGACTGTCTAAAGGTAAGTCGCGTCGCAAGATTGACGCTGCTATCGCGTTGAGTATGGCTGTGGATCGTGCGACCAGACGTGAAGAAGTCGCACCTGTGCCTGGGTTCTTTGTAGTCTAAGGGTATGCCTATTTTCCTGCTAGAACTTTTTTCAATCCTGATGATCGCATCTGGACTATTCTTGTTATCAATTCCATTAGGGCTAATTTTTGTTGGCCTGTCAGTTCTATTGTTCACGGCTGCCTACGAGCGTGGTCGCGGAAAGGCTAAATAATGTTGTCAAGGCTGTTGGGTGGTGGCAACGAGGAACGTGCGGTTTCGTTCCAAAACTTGTTTGCTTCAGGTGATACATTCAGTTTCACTACCGCATCAGGCACAACAGTCACGCAACAAGACTCACTAAAAATTGAAGCGGTCTATGCGTGTGTGCGCATGATTTCAGATTCAATTTCAACGCTACCTGTTGACACATTCTTGCGTCTTGATGGAACTCGTAGACCGTTCCGTCCACGACCAGACTGGTTAGATAACCCTGAATCTGGTGTGACCCGCATCGAGCATTTCCAACAGGTTCTTGTTTCGTTGATGTTGAACGGCAACTCGTTCACCCGCATCTTGCGCGACGACCAAGGTATTGCTGGTTTGGTTGTTCTGAACCCTGAGCGCGTTGAGTGCAGTCGTGACCGTGAGACTCGTCGTCCGATTTATATTTATGAAGGCCGTGATGTAATCACAGCTGACAACATGATTCATATCACCGAGTTGCGTTTGCCTGGTGATTTGCGTGGACGCTCCCGCATTGAACTCATCAAAGAAAACTTGGGGCTGGCTAAAGCGTTGGAGGAGTTCGCTGCACGATTCTTTGGTCAGGGTTCTTCAGCTTCCGGCATCATTGAGTTCCCTGGCAACCTGACCCGTGAGCAGGCTAAGGATTTGGTGTCAGGATTTGAGGAAGGCCATAAGGGTTTGCGCAGGTCGCATCGTCCTGGTGTGTTGTTCGGTGGAGCGAAGTTCACGAAGACAACTGTGGACAATGATTCTGCACAGTTCTTGGAGTCACGTCGTTTTGCTGTTGAGGAGATTGCTCGTATCTTCCGTGTGCCTCCATCGATGCTTGGTGTGACTACGCCTGGTGCGATGTCGTATGCGTCGGTAGAACAGAACGGCATCCAGTATGTGACCCACACGTTGCGTCCGTACATAGAGAAAATTGAGGAAGGCTATTCACGTTTGCTTGCTGGTCGAGCATTCATGAAGTTCAACGTAGACGGATTGTTGCGCGGTGACCAAGCGTCACGGTACACAGCATTCTCAACGGGCTTGCAGTCTGGGTTCTTGTCAATCAATGACATTCATCGTCTTGAGGACATGGCTCCTGTTGATGGTGGCGATTCGTATCGTGTGCCATTGGCGAACGTGGACATCAATGCTGCGAACTTGGCTGAGATGCAGTCCAAGGCTGAGATTGCTCAACGCCTGATTTTGACTGGGTTTGATCCGGCTGAGGTGATGTTGATGGTTGGCTTGCCAGCTGTGGCTCATACTGGTTTGCCTTCAAGTCAGTTGCAACAAATTTCGACCGTGAATCCTGCTGATCCTTCTGCTGCATATCAGGTTTAATTATGACTTTGACTTCTTACAATTACACGGTAAGTACAACACCTGTGTTGCTGGCTGATGCACCTATCAATCCTGTGAAGGTGACAATTCATAATAATAATCATCAGGCGAACTCGATTGTTTATTTGGGTGGTTCTGCTGTTACAACTTCAACTGGTTTGCATCTTGATCCTGAAGCAACTTTGTATTTTGTTTTGAATACCACCGAACAGCTCTTTGCAATTGCTGGCAGTTCGCTTACTTGTTCTTTGATTGTGCAGCCGTTCTAATGCCATATTTCATTTCAAATAAGAATCCTGATTGTTCAGGTTGGGCTGTTGAAAAGGAAGATGGCGAAGTCATGGGATGCCACCAATCAAAACAAGATGCGATAGATCAGATGGTGGCAGTTTCGTTGGCTGAAGATATGGCTCCAGGTGGTGAACGTGCAGTTGATTTGAAGTTGCCAACCTATATCCAGAACGCTGCTGCTAAAGGTTTGGAATATAACGCTCAAGGTTTGGGTGGTGATGGTTTGGTGGAACGCACTATTCGTGAGGCTCGCCAGATGGCTGACGGTCAAATTACTGAGGACAAGGTGATTCGAGCAAACGCTTGGGGTCAACGTCATTTAGTTGATTTGGATGCTTCACAGAACTCTGAGGCTGATGATGAGGGCTTCCCTGGTGCTGGTGCTGTCGCGTTCTATCTTTGGGGAATTGATCCACTTGACCCTGAACCTGCGATGACTTGGTTTGCTCGTAAAGCACAGGCCATAAAAGACGATCAGACTGGTTCGCAACGAACTGCCAATGCTCAAGATGTGGTCATCGTTGATATTGATGGAACATTGCTTGCTGGTGGTGAAGGCATTCAAAAGAATGTGGATTATGTCAATGCTCTTTACGAGAAGTTTTTTATCTATATCGTGACTGGTCGCGGTGACGCTGAACAAGATAAGACTGTTTCAGAGTTGGCTGATGCCGGCGTGAAATACGATGACATTGAGTTCAACGAAGACTTGAGCATCCCAACGCCTGAGTACAAGGGCAATAAGGCTGCGGACATTCTGTCTGAACAGACTGTTGTTTTGGCAATAGATAATGATCCTGCTGCACGTCGAGCATATTTTGATTTAGGTATCAAAACCCTTGACCCGAAGCGAATTAAGTCTGGTGATATGCCAACCTTGCGTGAGGCACCAGCGTTCCATCGTCAGCGTGAACAGGAGTTTGGTAATGTTTCTCATATGACTGAACAGGTTGAAACACGCAGAGTTACCGTATCCGATTTTGAGTTGCGGGCTAACGAGTCTGGTGACGGTATGTCGTTCACAGGTTATGCAGCTGTATTCAACTCGCCATCTGAGCCATTGCCGTTCATTGAAACTATTGCTCCTGGTGCATTCGCACGTTCATTGAAGGCACGAAATAATATTCGAATGTATATGAACCATGACTCTTCAATGTTGCTGGCTACGACCCGCGCAAAGACTTTACGTCTGCAAGAAGATTCGAAGGGTTTGTTGGCTTCTGCTGATTTGCCTGAAACTTCGGTTGGCAAAGACCTATCAATTTTGATGAAGCGTGGTGACGTGACCTCAATGTCGTTCGGGTTTACTGTTCCTTCTGGTGGTGACCGTTGGTCTGAAGATGGAATGAGCCGTGAACTACGTCAAATCAAACTGTTTGAAGTTTCTGTTGTGACAGGGTTCCCAGCGTATTCAGCAACATCTGCACAGGTTCGCAGCTTTGATGCGCTTGCTACTCGTACTGGTGTTGATGCTGATCGTCTTGCTGACGCAATCTTGGTGTTGGAATCAGGTCAAACTTTGTCACCGGATCAGGGTGCGTTGTTGCGTGAAACTGTTGCGAAGTTGGAACCAACTCCAACTGAACCACCTGCGACTCTTGGCCTGATGGCTAAGCATCTTGAACTAATCAAGAATTTCTAGTACTGTTTTAGTACTGCGTCCAACGCGAGGAGCCTCCTTGGATGTTGCTGTGTACGGAGCCGTACCAGGTTTAAGTTAAATCCCTGCGTATCCAAACACTCAACATTCATCCCTAACGGGAGAAGGAACACATCATGAAAGAATATATTGACCGTCAGGTTGAGATTCGCAATCGTGCATGGGAAGAAGCCAAGTCAATTTTGGACAAAGCCACCGCAGAAAAGCGTGACCTCTCAGCAGAAGAAAACCAAACCTATGAGCGCATCTCTAAGGAACTGGACGAGCGTGGACAGACCATCGCAAAACTTCGTGAAGACGAAGCTCGCGAACTTCGCCTCGATGCAGCAACTCGTGACATCGCTTCACAGGCACGTCCACAGGAATCAGCTGCACCAGTTGCAGATGATGCTTCGTTCTTGCGTTCACTTGTTATGGGCGAAAAGCGTTCACACACATTTGAACGTCGTGACATCACCAAGGGTTCAGCAGGCGCACCTGTACCAACCTCGTTCTACAACCAAGTAATTGCACAGGCTCGTCTTGTTGCACCGATCTTGCAAGTAGCAACGATTTTGAACACCGCTGGTGGCGAGAACCTTCAAATCCCTTCGCAGTTCAGCTGGTCAACAGCTACTCTGCCAGGTGAAGGAACCGCAATTCCAGAATCCGATCCACAGTTCAACAGCTTCGTTACCTTGGGTGCTTACAAGTACTCATTCTTGACGCAGTTGACAACGGAACTTATCGAAGACTCTGGTGTTGACATCCTCGGCTTCTTGGCAGAACAAACTGGTAACGCTCTTGGTTACGCAGTAGGTTCGGCTTTGACAGTCGGTTCAGGAACCAACCAGCCAAAGGGCATCGTGACAGCGAGCGCAGTAGGCGGCACGGCTGGAACTGCTACCGCATTCACCGCAGACAACTTGATTGACTTGCTGTACAGCCTTGATGGCGCAGCACGTAACCTTCCTGGTGTTGGTTGGATGATGAACGGCAAGTCAATTGGTGCAGTTCGCAAGTTGAAGGACACAGCTGGAAATTATGTATTCCAGCCAGCTCTTTCAATGGAATCACCAGACATGCTTCTTGGCAAGCCAATCTACGAAAACCCTTCAATGGTCGACGTAGCAACTGGAACCAAGTCCGTCATTGTTGGTCACCTACCTTCGTACTATGTACGCACAGTTGGTGGAATCAAGTTGGAGCGCAGCGATGACTTCGCATTCAACACGGGCTTAGTGACTTTCCGCAGCACATACAGAGTTGACGGAAATCTTCCACAAGTTAGCCACATTAAGCACCTCCTCCAACCATAAGTTGAAGGTAGTGCAACCGATAGCAATATCGGTGTAAGTTTGAGGGTAGGTCGAACACGCAGGGCGACCTACCCTCATTTCTTTTTACCCTGCGACCTGCGAAGGAGAGAACGGTGGCTAATGCTCGTAATCGTCAAGAACACTCCGGTCGAATTACCCGACCTAGAAGCGGAGATATTGCTCCGCAGGGGAATAGCGCACTTACCAGAGCGAGCAGATTTGCCAATCCCGACGCGCTTCGAATCCTCTGGTATTCCAACGCCCCGTTCGCCCCAACAGGCTACGGGACGCAAACCGCGCAAACCGTCGCAAGGCTCATCAAAGACCAACACGAAGTAGCAATCCATGCGATGTATGGCATTGAAGGTATTTCTTCAATGTGGAATGGTGTAAAACTTTATCCGCGTGGAATGTCTGCATATAGCGATGACATCATGGTTGCGCATTGGATGGATTGGGCTAACGGTAATCGTGAGATGCCAACGCTGATGATGACATTGTTTGATGTGTGGGTTTTGCAATCACCATCGTTGGATCAGGTTCCACATATTGCGTCTTGGATTCCTGTGGATCATGCTCCTTGCCCACCGAATGTTTTGGCTTGGTGTCGTCGTGACAATGTGAAACCGATTGCGATGTCAAAGTTTGGTTTGCAAATGTTGCAGAACGCTGGTGTGGATGCAATGTATGTTCCTCATGCGATTGAAAAAGTGTTTGCTCCTACACCAAAGATTGTTTCGTCTAAGGGTGAGTTCACGGGGCGTGAGCTGATGGAGATTCCTGACGACAAGTTTGTGGTCATGATGAACGCTGCGAACAAGGGTGCGAACCCGTCACGCAAATCGTTTGCTGAAAACATTTTAGCGTTCGCTATTTTCGCGCAAGATAAACCTGACGCAATGTTGTATCTCCATACTGAGCGTGATGGTGCGATGGGTGGTATCAATCTGGTGCATCTGTTGGAGGCTTGTGGTGTGAAGCCTGAGCAATACAAGATTTGTGATCCTTACGCTTATCGGACTGGTTTCCCTCAGCAGGCTTTGGCTGCGTTGTATTCCGCAGCTGACGTGCTGTTGGCCTGCTCGATGGGTGAAGGGTTCGGTGTTCCGGTGATCGAGGCTCAGGCTTGCGGTACACGGGTCATCGTGTCGGACTACACAGCACAGCCTGAGTTGGTTGGGGCTGGGTGGGCTGTGGACATTCAACCGTTCTGGGATGCGCATCAGCGTTCATGGTTTTGCACCCCTGTTGTGTCGTCCATCGTGGATGCCCTGAAAGCCTCGTATGAGGCTCCGAGAGGCACGGATAAGCAGGCTGTGGCCTTTGCCAGCCAATATGACGCAGACCTCGTTTATGAGCAATCGTGGAAGCCTGTGATGAAGGAGTTGTCAGCATGGTGCCAGTCATCATCGTCCCCGTCCTAAACAGGTATGACCTACTAGAGCGATGCTTACGCTCGATTGACTACGACGTGGAGACACTCATCATCATTGACAATGGTGGCAAATCCACATTGCATGATTGGCCTTGGGTGATTGATCGTCGCCATGTCAAGAACTATCACGTCTGGTCAATGCCAACCAACCTTGGTGTCGCACCATCTTGGAACATCGGTATCAAAGCAACCCCTCACGCTGACGGCTGGATCATCCTCAATTCGGATGCGTTCTTTGAGCCAGGGCAACTAGAAGTTTTCTACAAGGACTGCAACCCTGAATCGATCACGTTGACTGAGGCGATGCCTGGTTGGTCGTGCGCGTGGATCGGTGCGAACGTGGTTGCCAAGGTTGGGCTGTTTTCGGAGTGTTATGTTCCCGCCTATTTTGAGGACACAGATTTTCAAGAACGTGCAATGCGATTGAATGTTCCAGTGTTCACTTCTGACGCTGGGATAGTTCACGACAACTCGTCAACGATTTCATCGGCACCAGAACTGGCTGAAAAGAACCAGCGCAGTTTCGCTGCGAATGGGGCTTTGCATGCGATGCGTTGGCAGTCAGGTTTGCCAGATGCAGGACATTGGGATTTAACACGAAGAAGGGAATTGGGATGGGATTAGAGGACTACAACCTTCTCCATGAGGGCGAAACAATTTATGTCATTGGGTCTGGCGCAACGCTTGATTATCTGTCACCTGATTTCTTTGATGACAAACTGAGTATTGCAGTCAATTTCTCTGGGTCAGTTTTCGGGATGAAGAACTATTACTGCTTCAGCCATTATCACGGTGACGCAATACAGGAAGCTCGACGTGATGAATCCATTGCAGTATTTACCCCACTCAAAGAACATGGAACTGATGCAGAGTTCCAAGGCTTCATGCCCAAGATTGTGACCTTCGGTACCCGCACCGGAAGACCAGGAACATCGTTCAACCCACATGACAAGGATTGGCCTGTTGAGTATGACCAGTTGACTATCGGGTCATCGAGCATTCATGGGGCGATGCACCTTGCTGCATATATGGGTGCGAAGTTCATTGTGTTGGTTGGGGCTGATTGTGGACAGTTGAACGGTAAGGACAGGGTTGATGGTTATGTTGCTGGTGATACGCCTTGGGCTTTGTATGAGCGGCATCTTCGAGACATGAAGCAACGGTTGTGGGATGTTTATAATTGCCATGTATACAGCCTTAATCCATTTGCGTCTTTGAATTTAGAGGGAATGCAATTTAGGGGAGTAGCAAGTATCAACTAGAATTATTTTATGCCTTGTGTCTACGCTTTAGTATCATCAGCGCAACCAGACCACTATCGTTATATTGGGATTTCCAAATATGAGACACCAAATAAACGCTTATCAGAACATCTTCATCAAGCAAAAAATGGTAAAAACAGCTATAAGTGCAATCTACTAAGAAAAATTTTGCACGATGGAAATTCTGTTATGGCGGTTATTTTGAAAACAAGTATTTCGTGGGACGAAGCTCGTCAAGTGGAAATACTTTATATTTCTCAGTACCGTGATAATGGGCATAAACTCACTAACATCACCGCAGGTGGTGATGGCGCTTTGGGTTTACGACATTCAGCAGAGGTTTGTGCCAAAATTGGTGAGGCAAAACGAGGGAAGAAACGTTCACCAGAAACTTGTTTAAAAATGAGTCTGGCACAACGAGGCAGAAAACACTCACCTGAAGCTATTGCCAAAATGAGCGAGTCACGACGAGGTTCAAAACGTTCTGTTGAAACTTGCTCAAAAATAAGCGCTGCAAATAAAGGCAAAAAACTTTCTCCTGAACATTGTGCCAAATTGAGTAAGGCGCACCTAGGCAAAAAACTCTCACCTGAACACCGCGCCAATTTGAGTGAGTCAAGACGAGGTTCAAAACGTTCTGCTGAAACCCGTGCCAAGATGAGTGAGGCACGACGCAGGTATTGGGTTGCTCGTCATTTGGCTACGACGCAATCTGCGTCAATAAACTAGAATCAGGAAACCATGATTAACCAAGGTTACGCAACTAGAAATCAGGTCAAAGCAGCCCTCCGTATCGGCACAGCTGACACCATTGACGATGATCTGATTGATAACTGTGTTGGTGCAGCGTCACGTCTGATTGATGGTTATTGCAACCGTCGCTTCTGGCAGACTGGCACGGCTGAGGCTCGCGTGTTTCAAGCAGAGGATTCGTTCTATTGCTCTATTGACGATATTGCTGGTACGGCTATTACGCTGAAAACTTCTTCGTTTGCTGATGGCAATTTTGATGTGACGTGGACTCGTTCCGATTATCAGTTGGAACCGTTGAACGGAAACCTTGATGGACTCACTTGGAGTTACGACAAGATTCGTGCTGTTGGCGATTACCTGTTCCCAACGGTTAATGCGAACTATGGTGAGCAGGCTTTGGTTCAGGTGACTGCTGTGTTCGGTTGGCCTGCGATCCCTGAGCCAGTAACTCAGGCAACGATCATTCAGGCTTCAAGAATTTTTAAGCGTTACGACAGTCCGCTCGGCGTGGTTGGATTTGGCGATCTCGGACAAATCCGTGTGTCTCGATACCTTGACCCTGATATGGCTCAGCTGGTTGAACCGTATCGTCGTATGCGGATTTACGCATGAGCGCAACCACAACCGTCACCGAAATCAAAGAAGGTATTGCTACCGCGCTGAGAACTATCTCAGGGCTTCGTGCTTACGCTCAGCAGCCTGACAATGTGAATGCCCCGTTTGCGTGGCCTATGTTGGATTCAATCACATATAACGGGGCTATGGGTGGGGGTTTGCTAACCCACATTTTCAATGTGTCTGTGGTGGTTGGTCGTTCGGCTGAACGCACAGCTCAGATAGCGTTGGATGGTTTCTTGTCGTATCGGGGAACCTCATCGGTGCGTCAAGCGTTGGAGTCGGATCGCACGTTGGGTGGGGTCGTACAGGACTTGCTGGTTGAGTCAGCATCCAACATCTCGACGCTGGATGGCAACGATGCGACCTATCTGATGGTTGACTTCCGTGTGGTGGTGTACGCTTAGTTGATACGCATTCCTGCGAGCGTGTAGAGTTTCATTAGTAAATCTTCGAGTGCCGGAAGGCAGGAGTAATCAACATGGCAAAGCAAGTTCTCACAAACGTAAACGTGACATTCGGAACGGCTAACACGGATATTTCGGCATACGTTGCATCTGTGTCCTTAAATTTGTCTGCTGCGGAAGTCACGACCACGGCATTCTCCACCACAAACGCTGTTACCCGCATCCAAGGCTTGCGTGACCACAGCGTCACCTTGTCAATGCACCAGGATTATCCAACAATTGAAAAATTGTTTTACGATGTGTTCTCAAACGGAACTGCTGTTCCTATGACAATCAAGCCAAACGGAACTGCTACTGCTGGTTCGACGCAACCACAATATGCGTTTAACGTAATTAGCACCGGTTATAGTCCCGTGAACGGCGCTGTGGGCGACCTCGCTACCTTTGATATAACGCTCCCTGTTGACGGTGCAATCACCAAGACTGGTACTGGCGCGTAAGTTTTCTAACAAACCCTTAACCCTGCGGAGGATAAATGAAAATAGCGTTAGAAGTAACGTCATCATTGGATCAATCAAAGCGCACCATCATTGCTGCGTTCCCAGACTTCATCGCCTTTGAACAAAAGTTCAGCAAGAGTGTTGCGAAGTTTGAGGCTGAACTGACGCTGACTGATTTAGGTTTTTTGGCTTGGCATTCTGAGCATCGCACGAAACGTACTGGTTTAGATTTTGATTCTTGGATTAATGAGATTGAGGCTTTGGAGTTGGGTAACCAGGCTGATGCCGTGATCGTCCCTTTGGAGATCAGTCAGCACATTGGATGATTGCGTATCTCGCTTGCGAGACACATATTTCCCCCTCCTCTTTGCTGGCAGAAGACCCTCGAATGTTATTCACGATGTTTGCTTATTTGCGTTGGAGAGCAATTCATCTAGGCAAGTAGTCTGTTGCTATGGCAGTTTTTGGTAGAGCAGGTCAAGTCAGTATTACCTCTGACAACAATGCGATTCAAGTAAAAGGTATCTACGAATTTTTGCGCGACGCATCTAAGGCTGACAAACGCTTTAATGCTGAAGCTCGTATTGCTGCAGGAAAAGTGGCAGAGAACCTTCTAAATAAAGCCAAGACTGAAGCAGGTTCTATAACCCGTAACCGTCAGGCTACTGAGGTGATGAAGGGAATGAAGGTTGGCAAGGATCGAGTGCCTATGATTTATTTGGCTAGTACGTCTGCTTTTGTTTCTACAACCAACCCGAATAGGAATCGCAAACGCAAGGTGACCAGGGGTGATGTTTTCTTTGGTGCTGAGTTTGGTGGTGGCAAGTTTGGTAAGGGGATGAAGACTTCTGCTGGGGCTAGATCGGTCAATAAAAAGGGTGAATCCCGTGATGGTTACCGTAAAGGTGGCGGGCATACGAGTCAGTTCCTTCGGCATCGTGGCAGAGCTGGTTATTTCTTTTGGCCTACTGTCCGTAAGCAAAAAGACAATATTGCCAAAGAGTATTTGGACGCTATCCAGAAGGTAATCAACACGCTGAAAGATAGTGCTTGACTTTGGCTGAGGTTCCTGTACCCTTCTAGGAGGAGGGGTTATGGCAGTTCTATTTAAGAATGTGAAGTCGATATATCCGAAGCCTTTGGCTTCGTCTTGGGATGACTTGAAGGAGTTGTTGTCGTTCCATGAGGAGAACCCTGTTAAGCAGGCTGGGTCGTTGTGGTCACCTGTTGAGTATGACGCTGGTACTACCAGAGGTAACCGTAATGTTCGTTTTGTTGAGGCATTGGTTGTGGACATGGACAGCGAAACCTTTGACAATGCTCGACTAGACGGTTTGGAATGGTTCGCCTATTCCACGTATTCGCATCGTTTGGATGATCCTCACTATCACTTGGTCTTGCCGTTAGCGGAGCGGGTGCCTGCGTCGTTGTGGCGGGTGGTGTGGTCTGAGCTGCATGACCGTATTGGTTTGGTTGGTGACCCTCAGACTAAAGACCCTGCACGAATTTTCTATCTTCCTCAACACGCGCCGGATCAGCCGTTTGAGTTTCATGAAGGTCACGGTCAGTTGTTGGATTCATCGTTCACACTCGATGTTGAGGTTGCTTCTAATCCTGTAACACCACGCACACGTCAAGCCCGTCAACCACGTCAACGTCGTGCTGGTGCAGAGGTGTTGGATGAGGCTTGGTGGAATGCGCCTGTAGATATTTCTCGTTGGGATGGCCTCACAGGCAAAGACCTTTATAGTGCGATGTTGGATGAGTTTGTTGCTTTACGGAATGGGATGTCGGTTATTGAGTAGAATCGGCGCATGGCTGGTGAGCGGACGTTCTCTGTAAAATTTATTTCCGATACTGCTGCAGCCAAAGCAGGCTTAAAACTTTTATCTGGTGACATCAAAGGTTTCGGCAAAGAAGTGGGGAAAGTTTCTCCACTCTTCTCCGCAATGGCTATCGGAGCAACTGCTGCAATTGGGGCTGTTGCTGTTGGAATGACTAAAGCGGTCAAGGCTGCGATGGAGGATCAGGCTTCGCAGGCTGAGTTGCAACGTCAGTTGGAGAAGACCTTTGGTGCTAATGAGGCGTTGAATGCTTCAGCTGAACGGTATGTATCGGTGACACAACTTCGAACCGGCACGTCGGATATTGAGCTTCGTACATCGCTGGGCTTATTAGTTCGAGCAACAGGAGATTATCAGCAGTCACTTGGTTTGTTGAATACGGCTCAAGATATTTCGGCTGCTACTGGTAAAGATTTGGCGACAGTTTCCTTGGCGTTGGCTAAGTCCAGCCAGGGACAGTTCACCGCTCTATCAAAACTTGGTATACCGCTTGATGAAAATACAAAGAAGTCTAAAGACTTTGGCAAAGTAATTGGTTTATTGAACGATCAGTTCGGTGGTGCTGCAGCTACTAAGGCAGAGACTTTTGGTGGACAGTTAAAGATTCTGTCTGGTCAGTTTGGTGAAATCATGGAAACAATAGGTGCAGCCCTTCTGCCTTATCTGCAAAAGTTCACAGACTTCTTGGTCAAGAATGTTGCGCCAGCCATTCAACGCGTCACCACAGTCATCGGTGAGAAAGGTTTGGTGGCTGGATTACAGCAACTTGTTTTTGAATCGGGTGGTGCTGGTAAAGGGATTGTGAATTTTGTTAAGACTGTTGCTGTTGCTTTTGCGCATTTAATCAATATTTCTTCAGATGTTTATTATGCAGCTAAAGGGGCAATACTTGCGTTGAACCCTTTCAAGATAGGTGAAGCTGCAAAGGCATTTGCTCAGGTAGGTAAAGACAGGATAAATATTGACGCGCTCAAAGGTTCTTTTGATTCTTTGACTACTGCTGGAAATCAATACAAACTCAGCATCCGTGATGCGATCAATCAGCAAACAAACTTCAAGGGTTCAGCACAAGATTTAGGTGGTGAATTGGGTGGTAGTGGCAAGTCAGTTACGAAGACCCTAAAGACTGCAACCGAAAAGTTGAAGGAATATGGTGACGCTTTGAAGTCCACAACTTCGGCACAGAAGTCGTTTGCTGATGCTCAGAAGGGTACGGCTAGTGCTACGAAGTCGAAGGCTGATGCGGATATGGCTGTGGCTAAAGCGCAGGCAAGGTTGGATCAGGTGTCGCAGGGGTTTGGTGCTGGTTCGCCGGAGGCGTTGGCTGCGCAGACGGAGTTGGCTAAGGCTCAGCGTGGTCAGGAGCGGGCGACGTTTGCGGTTGAGGAGGCGATTTATTCGGTTGCTGATGCTGAGATGAATTTGCGTAAGGTTCGTCAAGACCCTGAGTCTTCTCCTATGGATGTTCGTCGAGCAGAGTTGGCGTTGGCTGAGGCGAAGTTGAGTGTGTCTGATGCGACTGATTCTCAGATTGATTTGACTAAGGAGTTGAATACTCAGCAGGGTATTTTGAATGACACTATTTTTGGTGCGACGATTGGTTCTCTTGTTTATGATGAGGCTTTGCAAGCAGTTAATGATGCGAAGGATCGCCAGTTTGCTGCAGCTGAGGCGTTGGCTGATGCGATTGATAAGGAGCGTGAGGCTCAAGATAAGTTGAATGAGTCAATCAAAACGACGATTGATTTGATGGCTAAGTATCCGAAGGTGTTGGGTAGTATGCCTAACCCGATGGCTGGGGTGTCGGGTCAGCCTGCTAACACGGTTGGCTCGCTTGCGCTCCAGACTCGTTCTGGGGATACGTATGCGATCAATATCAACGCTGCGATAGCTGATGCTGGTGTACCTGATTTGGTGGTTAAGGCTTTGCAAACATATAACAAGACGGTTGGCAAAATCCCAGTAAGTGTCAGGTAGTCATGGCTGTTGTTGTTCCTAACTGCGGTACCTACATGGTCGAGATGGACTACGGTTCGACAACGAATGCGTTTCGTTTGGACGATGCTGTTGCTGGTGTGCTGGACTCGACAACTTATGTTCTTGACGGTACACCGCTATATGTAGATGTGACCACATATGTTAAAAGTGTTTCTATTAATCGTGGACGGCAGAACAGATATCGTGATGCCACAGGTCAGCCAGGATCAGCAACGATTATTTTGGAGGATCGTGACTTTTATTTTTCTTTAGTCAATACTGGTTCCCCTTACTACAACGCAACACAGGCACGTCTGGGATTTGAATTGAACTCAAACGTGCGGATCAGTAGAAACGGAACCTACCTATTTGTTGGCATTATCAGCCAATACAACCAGTCCATTGAGAAACCTAACCGCTCATTGGTAACCATTAGTTGCTCAGACAAACTATTCGGTTTGAATAATGTTAAAACTCCTGCGTTCACACCAGTCGTTGAATATGCTGGGTCAAGAATCAACAAAGTTCTAACCAATGCAGGTTTGTTTACTGGTGCCACAGATCGTGACATCGTTACAGGTGTAGCCAAACTTGGCACCGCAGCAGTAGATGAATCAGCATCAGTCCTCGAATACTTACAACGTATAAACAACTCTGAACAGGGACGCATCTTCATCAAAGCCAATGGCGCGTTCGCCTTTGACCAGCGTTTAACAGGAGAGTTCCAAGCCATTGAAGCCACCCTTGCCGATACTGGTGGCACCGCTATCCCATTCACCGAATTTGACATTGTGAGCAACTGACATGGCTGGGCCACTTTATACATACAGCGCAAAAGAATTAGCCGGAGCAGGCAACCTTGCTGACTCTGTTGCAGCACCATCAGTTCAACGCCCCAACGAGTTCACCCCAACCAACCCATCGGTAATCAATACTGTCAACGTTGGTATCGCGCCAGCAGCCCCAACCGTAGGCACACTTAACACCACCATCCAATACGCCCAAGCCATCGCATCTGATTCAGTAAACCAATTCGGAACCCAATCCACCCCAGTCGTCATCACCCTCCTAGAAACTTTGGATGATGCAGGTGACTTGGCCTCATATCTGATTCAACCTTTACCGAAGTTTTGGTTCGGCAACATTCGGATTGTGATGAATGGGTTGACTGACGCGCAACGCACCACCATCACCAACTTGGATATTGGTTCACAGATTTCGGTGACTAAAACCTTCCCTAAATCCACCCCGTCAACGGTGACACAGCTGATGGCGTTGGAGGGGATCAGCCATGACATCAGCCCTGACCGTCACATCGTCACCTTGTACACGAACCCTGCACGTATCTATACATACTTTATTTTGAACAGTTCAACATTGAATGACGATACGAAGGGTTTGGGTTAGACTTCCCATATGGCTACAACTCCATATCCGTTCGTTTCTGGTGCGACCCTCACCGCATCACAGTTAAATTCGACATTCAATATCCCTGTAAGTGCCAAGACCGCTAGTTATGTTTTAGTTGCTGCTGACGCTGGTACACGTATCACGATGACTTCAGCATCGGCTACAACGATCACGGTTAATACCTCGATATTTAGTGCTGGCGACAGTTTAGAAATCGTCAACCTTTCGACTGGTGTTTGCACGGTAACGGCTGGAACTTGCACAGTTTCAACTACAGGTACATTGGCGATGGCACAAAATGCGTCAGGCAAATTGGTGTTCATTAGTGCATCAGCTGCAATTTATATTGCTGGTGATGTTGCAGGTGCTGCAAGCACGTTTGCGATTTTTAACGAAACACAGGCATCTGGTACTGCTGGCGGTGCAAGCGTTCAAACCACCTACACAAAACGCACCTTCAACACCACAGTTGTCAACAACATTGGCGCAACCCTCACTTCAAGCGTCATTGCTTTAGTCGCTGGCACATATCGAGTGTTTGCCATGTCACCACATTTCAACTCGAATGCTGTTGCACTTCGCCTACGAAACACAACAGACAGCACAACAACGATCTCTGGCCCGAACAACTATTCTTTGAGTGCTTCTGGTTGTTATACAGAATTAGACGGATATTTCACCATTACAGGCACAAAGAACTTTGAGGTGCAGTACTACCAAACTGGTGCAGCGGTTGCTTCAAACGGTTTAGGTGTGCAACTTAGTTCTGCTGGTGTTAGCGAAATATACGGGCAAATCACGATTGAAAAGATTGGCTAATGGCAACTCAAAAGCAAATCAACGCCCAGATCGGTAACGCCACTCGCGAACTTGCACCTGGCACAACATGGAAATTCAATGAACCAGGTGACAGTTACGCTTGCCTTGAGTGGATGGATGACCCAGCGTTGCAACCAACTGAAGCTGCAACAATGGCTAAAGCAACCGAACTTGCAAACAAGTAAATCCATGAATGACATTGCATCTGAAGTCATTACTCCGTAGCCGTTGGCTAGTTGTTTCCCCTGCACTTTTAGTTTCACTATTTAGTTTCGTTCCTTCGGCTGAGGCCTTCCAGGTTGGGTTGAACGCGGTTGGTTATACCGTCACCGAAATCCCACCTATCAAATCAGATACCGCTTATGTCGAGTGTGGTCGTGACGTGGTGCCGTTCATCAACGTCACCTTTGATTATCAGCAGAACTTGTTTGGTGATTGTGGTTGGGATTTGTTTTTGGTTCATTACACGGGCTACCTGCAAATCCCTGAGCATCAGACCTTGCAGATGTGGGTTGCATCCGATGATGGTGGAACAGTCAAGATTGGATTAGACGAGTTTGGGGTTTGGCAAGACCAAGGGTGCAGCGCGACTGAGTTTGATTTGAGTGCAACACCAGCTGGCTCATATCCTCTTGATGCCTGGTTCTATGAGAACGGTGGTGGGACGTGCTTCATGTTGGCTTGGAACATTGATGACACAGGTTGGACGATTGTGCCACCTGAAGCATTTACGAGTGAGCCACCTACGACAGCAACACCACAAGTATCAACAACATTCCCATCGACCACGATGCCAGAGTCCACCACATCTAGCGTCCCGCCAAGTACAACGGTAGAACCACAAACAACATCAACAGTCCCAGAAACAACTTCATCAACTACCAGCTCCTCAACGACGACTTCAACGACCACGACCTCGACTGTTCCCGTGACGCTTTATATACCGCCAACAACAACAACCGAACCGTCAACAACGACAACAGAACCCATACCGGAGTCTCAGTCAACCACAACCACGACAGTTGCAGAAATGACCACAACGACAGAGAATGTGACCACAACGACATCGGTACAGCCTACCCCCACAACCCAACCTGAGAACCCCACCACAAGCGTCCTGAGCCTCCCAGATGAGACTGAACCACCACTCAGCGACCAAGAGCTAGTAGCCGTATTGGACGCGTTAGAAACGGCTGACAAGGCTGAGGTGCAAGCATTAGTTGAGCAGGTGTTGGCAAAGGATTTGGACACCAGCCAAGCAGCGTCACTCGTCTCCAACCCAACCATTCTAGCCTCGGTTACGAGTGAGCAGGCGGTTGCTTTGTTTGAGGAGATTGCGCCAACGGAGTTGAGTCCTGCTGAGGCTGAGGCTGTGGTGGCTGCGGTTCAAGATGCGCCTAGTTCTGTGCGTAAAGCGTTCGAGTCTGTGCTGAATATTTTCCAAGGTTTCGCTGACACTTATGTTCCACTCAACTCAACGGTGCCTGTGAAAACTCGTCGTGCGTTGATTGCGCTATCTGCTGTATTCTTGACCGTAGCCCCTGCACCTAGTCGAAGGAATAAGTGATGAAGTTTTGGGGTGAGTTCCATGCGTTGATTTGGACTATCGCTGCATCTGTCACAACAATCTTGACGCTATCTGGTGGGCTTCAAAAGATCGTGATCTGGCTCACTATTGCAGCTCTCGTTCTTCACTTCATCGGCGCGTTAAAGAAAGAAGACTCAGAATGAAAAAGGTTCAAGACATCGCAGGACGTATCGTCGCAGTATTCCTATCGTCAGCTCTAGCCATCGTTGGTGGTTCGGCTGTTATCGCGCCAGACCTGCCTATCTACAAGAGTGCGATTCTTGCAGGTTTCGCAGCCTGCGCCACCGTGATTCAGAAGCTCGCTCAAAGCAGTCTTGACGGTCAGTTGACTGTTGCTGAAATCAACGAAGCCTTCGGTGCGAAACCTAAAGCATGAAACCGAACTGGCCTGTTCGAGACATTCATTGGTGCCAGCACCTTAAAGGTAAGAAGCCTTCAGAGATAACACCTGACATGGTGGTTGCTGTGTCTGCTGGTGGCAAGTTGGAGAAATGTGCTGCTGCTGCAT
>Ga0209500_10001109_pt1 | contig 21114 bp, 13 predicted proteins | sample S_140212_EF_Meta_FD_187323 | JGI IMG/M metagenome (GOLD analysis project Ga0209500, IMG submission 187323) | Freshwater microbial communities from Lake Simoncouche, Canada to study carbon cycling - S_140212_EF_MetaG (SPAdes) (version 2) | ecosystem: Environmental > Aquatic > Freshwater > Lake ... | reverse complement strand
AGCAGTACCTTTAGTATATAAGTTACCAGTTGAACTATCAACAACAAATTTGTCAGTATTAACAGACAATGTACCTGTTGAATTAAATGCACCTTGTACACCGGCAGTACCTTGAGTATATAGGTTACCTGACGACGCTTCAACAACAAATTTATCAGTGTTGACACTTAATGTGCCAGTTGAGTTAAATGCGCCTTGAACTCCAGCAGTACCTTGAGTATATACATTGCCATTTGATCCGTTAACAACAAATTTATCAACGTTAACACTTAATGTGCCAGTTGAGTTAAATGCGCCTTGTACACCAGCAGTACCTTGAGTATATACATTACCTGAGGAAGCTTCAACAACAAATTTATCAACGTTAACACTTAATGTGCCAGTTGAGTTAAATGCGCCTTGAACACCAGCAGTACCTTTAGTATATAAGTTACCAGTTGAACTATCAACAACAAATTTGTCAGTATTAACAGACAATGTACCTGTTGAATTAAATGCACCTTGTACGCCAGCAGTACCTTGAGTATATAAGTTACCAGTCGATCCATCAACAACAAATTTGTTAGTATTAACGGACAATGTGCCTGTTGAATTTAATGTACCTTGTACACCAACGTTACCAGTAAAAGCTCCATAACCACCAACATTTATATTACCGCCTATACCAACTCCGCCTACTACTTTAAGAGCACCAGTAGAAGTTGATGTTGATTCTGTAGCATTAGCTGTTTGAATTACATCGTCTGTTTGAACAATCGTAGTTGTGACTGTTGTATATTGGATTGTTAATTTTTCAGCAACAATCTCACCGCCAACCCACAAATCACCACGAATACCAACACCACCTGCTACAGTTAATGCACCTGTAGTAGTTGATGATGCACTTGTATTATTACTAACTGCTAAAGTGCCTGTTGAACTAATATTTCCTTGTACACCAAGATTACCTTGAGTGTATACGTTACCGTTTGATCCTTCAACAACAAATTTATCAGTGTTGACACTTAATGTGCCAGTTGAATTAAATGTTCCTTGAACTCCAGCAGTACCTTGAGTATATAAATTGCCGTTTGATCCAGTTACGACAAATTTGTCAGTATTAACACTTAATGTGCCAGTTGAGTTAAATGCGCCTTGTACACCAGCAGTACCTTGAGTATATACATTACCCGAGGAAGCTTCAACAACAAATTTGTCAGTGTTAACAGACAATGTGCCAGTTGAATTAAATGTGCCCTGTACACCAGCAGTACCTTGAGTATATAGATTGCCGTTTGATCCAGTTACAACAAATTTATCAACATTAACACTTAATGTACCTGTTGAATTAAATGCACCTTGTACACCTGCTGTACCTTGAGTATATACGTTACCGTTTGATCCAGTTACAACAAATTTATCAACATTAACACTTAATGTACCTGTTGAATTAAATGCACCTTGTACACCAGCAGTACCTTGAGTATATACATTGCCATTTGATCCATCAACAACAAATTTGTCAGTGTTGACACTTAATGTGCCGGTTGAATTAAATGCGCCTTGTACGCCGGCATTAGACCCTACATACAGAGTACTACTTAATATACTCGCGCCATCGACATTAATGGTGCTATGTAAATAGCTTGGTCCGTAAATTGTAGCTGTGCTGCCAACATTTATGTTTTTAGCAATTGCCGCGCCACCTCTTACACTAAGAGTACCTAGTGCCGATGTGCTTGTAGTAACAGTTCCAGTTCCCTGAACAACTAGTCCAGAGGATACTATAAAATCTTGTGTTATTGATGTTAATGCCATTTTTCGCTCTTCCTTTTATTATGCTACCATGCCCGTGCGCAGTAGACTTAGTATTTTATTTGTTGGCATATATGCAGTAAAATATAAATTAACTGTATTACCTTGCACATCTGCCGCAAATGCTCCCAATTCCCCGTTTGTGGTTAAAACTCCATATTCTGTAGCAAATACTGTTCCAATATTGTCAATTAACAACAATATTTCAATAACTTGAAACTTTGCTAACGCCCCCGTTCCGTCGTCAATCTGTATAAGATACTTTGCGGCTCGATAATCTAACGATGAATAACTATCAATAACAACTGTATCTGTAGTATTTATACTAACCAGCCCAGAATCAAACACAGTATCCGCTATTTTGACACTTTCTGCATTAAGTCTGCCACCTATTCCGGCACCTCCGAAAACTACTAATGCTCCTGTAGTAGTTGATGTACTTTGTGTATTGTTTAATATGCTAAAGGTTGATGTAGTCGATGTTGACGCAGTGGCCGCATAATTACCAATGGTAGCTGTGGTGATAATTTGTGCGCCAGCTATATATGACGTGTCGGCAATATAAACATTACCGCCTATACCAACTCCTCCTGCAACAACCAACGAACCGCTTAACGTTGATGTACTTATTGTTCCAGAAGTAATATACACCGAGGAGGTAGCTGTTAAACTACTTACAGTAGATTGACTAGATCCTGGTACAATTGCCCAAGCAACACCATTCCATATATAGGTTTTGGTTCCTACGGAATATGTATCTCCTAAGTGCGGGTCTGTTGGGAATCCTAATGTTGGCATAGTTGTCTCTTTATATAATAGCTATTTGTAACCAAAAACGCTGACCCTCGTCATCGATATATTGGTATTGTGCATTGGCATCGGTGTCAATCCAAAAATCTCCTACGCGAGGAGTAATAGATGTCACTACTGTAGAAGTACCTACTAAAACTCTAGGAGTATATAGTAAACGATTTTCTTTTTCGCCACCGTCTAGGCTGTATATATGATCCCGGGTACTTATTCCGCCTATAACTTGTAGTGCACCTGTTGTAGTACTAGTGCTGGCGGCAGTGCTAGTAACAAATATTTTTCCACCAATGTATAAATCTTTACCAACGCCAATTCCTCCAGAAACAATTATATCGCCTGTGTTAGTGCTGGTACTGTTAGTTTCTCCAAGAGTACTAAATTTTGTTGATGTTAACGTTTGGTTTTCTGTGTTGTAATAAACATTTGTATCGGCATCGAGTGGTGAATAATTTCCGTCTTTTTGTTCCGTTAATGCTACATAATAGGTTGTTGCTGATACACTATTATTGATTAACACATTCATAGCATTAGTAGCTGTGTTGGCTAATATACCTAACTCTGACAACTCCGATAGGCTAGATGCATCAATGCTTCCATAAATTTTTCCACCAACATATAAATCTTTTGATATTCCAACACCACCGTCAACAACTAATGCACCAGTATCTGTTCCGGCGCTTTGTGTTCCTGTACCAATTGTAGCTTCAGAAGTTATATATAAATCAGTTAATCCGTCGTAATATAAAACACTACCGATACTAATTTGATTGTCTAATCCGTCTACTAATCTTCCACCATTGATACTGATATTTTCATTACCGGTAATCATATTATTAGAGGCTTCGTGCCCAATGAATACATTATATGAACCAGTTGTTAAAAATTGACCAGCTAATGGGCCAAGAAATAAATTTTGTCGTCCGTCTACTAACTCCATTCCGGCGTTAGCGCCAAGTGCCGTGTTTTCGTCGTAAAATAAAACACGACTTAAATTTCCCCCAGTTGTATAAGCAGGAAGACCAGTAGTGTCTAACGATGCATTTAAAATATTATCTGTATAAAGTGCTAAAGTATTTGGTCCTAGAACATTAACCCAGTAGTCTTCATTATTAAGATCAGTCGGTCCCGACAAGAGTCCTGTTATTTGTACCACCGTCCCTGTAGATAACCCGTGATTAACTAAGGTAACTACAGCAGGAGATGCTTGAGATATTCCAGTAATTGCTCCTATTGGCCAAACTGTTAAATTGCCTAGAGAATGTAATGCCTTATCTCCAATTGCTAATTGTCCTATTAGTTCTGTTCCAGAATTTAAAGCACCTCGCCCAATTGCAATAGTATTTCGAGCACTAGAAATCCCTTCTAATACATCATAGCCTATAGCGATACTTTGTTGTCCGTCATTTGCGTCAAGTCCAACTGGAACTGCTACACCTCGTAGTACAACATTGTTAACGCCCTCGTATCCTTGACCAATTGTTAGTCCATTTACAAAAATATCTTTTGTAGAAGATATACCGCCTATAACCTGTAATGCTCCTGTATTTGTGCTAGTTGAAGATGCTCCACCTAAAACTAATATTGTTCCTGTTCCTGTTCCTACTAATCGAATCGTTCCATCCGGTAAATTACTGTAAACAGTACCCGAGTTCATTTCTAAATTACCAAGGCTACTGCGATATGTTGTGACTAATTTAGAATCAGTTACGACAGTATAGCCAGTGCTGGTTGTGGGAGTAGGAGGCAACTGAGGTTGCGCATTTTCTAACTTAATGTAGGTATTACTACCTCCACTACGTAATGCTGATTTACTTATTAAGCCTGGCATTATCTATCCTATTATGAGTTGGCTGTTTCAAGTACGCTCAATATCAGCTGTAGTGCCTCAGGCGTATCAGAATAGGCTCGAACACTATCTAAACTTTCTATAATCATTTTACCCGAAAGAGGAACTCCTGCATCGTTACTAGGAACACCAAAATCTTTTACTAGATAACTTTCAGTTTGTCCATCTTGCCGACCGTTTCCTTGAGCATCTGCTAGCACAGGCCGATTTCTATAATGTATGAAATTTACACTAGCAGTACTACTAGTAAGATTTGCTACCTGTGCCATTAATACAATACTTGTAACACCAATTGGTGCTGTATATACTGTAGAGACTGTCCCTGTGGTAGTTCCAAGAATTTTAGTCTTGGTCTTAAACGTGTTTAATGGTAACTGTGCCATATTATTTTATCCTTATTATCCCTCAATGGCCAATATAAACGGTGTCATATTAGCAAACAACGATTGTGTAAATGTCCTGCCGCTTAACACTCCAGTGGCTTGACTAATAACTAATCCAGAACCAATACGGAAATCACCGTTTTGATCAGTACTTGTAAAGAACACCTTACCGCTGTCTAACTGAACTGTTTCTTTGGTTTGGTCAGGATCTTTTACTCCTCGCTGTGGCAAACTTCCGTAGTTAGTTCCGGCCCCTACATATTCAAACAAATATCCACTGGCACTGATGTAACTTCTTTGATAAAAATTAACTGTAGCCCCGTCTGGGAATAAGTCAGTTCTATTTACCGCTTCGCCAAGGCCCACTACGTGATGTGTATTGTCTCTGCCCCAATAACTTAAACCTGTGTATACTGCGTTATAATTTCCGCCAGTTTCTAAATCATAAATTAATCTCTGTAGAATAATTTTTATATCTCTAACACATTTTGATTTAATGTAATCTATTTCAGTTTGAGTTAATCCAGCAAATACTCCGCTTTGATCAATTTGTACATATGATGTGATTTCTTGTGCTAAGAATTCAAAATTATTTCTTATTAATGTTATGGCACTTCCTGCACCAGCCGGAGTTGTTCCAGATTTAACTATAGATCTACTAGGAACTACATTTTCTGCGGCAGTAATATCAACAGCTCCTATAATATTAGTAATCTGATCAAATCTTAAATCTAAGAATGTTTGAGATCCTATTCCTCCTGCCACTGTTCCAGAAATAAATTGAGTTGCTGTATTTCCGGCTCTGGGACTTATTATTCTATTGGCAATTACATTGCCTACCAAGCCTTTTAATATATTAATAGAATCTATGTGTTGTGTTATTTGATCAGATGCAGGCCCTTGATAAAATGGATCGGTATTGGCACTTAAAATATTTTGATCTACACGGTATGGAGGTGTTGCTAAATTACTGGTTAGTACTGTATAATAACTATTTCCGCAGAAATATAAATTAAAGAAATTAGGGTTAGTTGGGTCTCCACCACCTAATGTTAATGCCTTGTTTAATGTAATTCTGTTATAGCCAACATCAGTGACCAGCGTACCTGTACTTGCGTACCACTTTCCATAATCTGGATTTATTACACCATTTATTTGAACATTAGATAAAGACTGATCAGAAAGTACAGTTCCGGTGATGTCGATATAGCTTCCAAAATTATCTACTTTATATTCAAAGTTATCATATTCATACCCGTATTGATCTCGTATATACACTGCATTACCTATATAAACATCTGTATTAGAAATATTTTCTAATACAATAGATCCGGTAACTAATGTTCCTGTACTGGGCTGTGCATTTAAGAATCCTGCAAACTGTTGTTCGTTAATATGACCGTCTGGAGGAATAACTTCCATCACCTGACCGATGTGTGGTCTGTCGGCACCGTCTGGTAAGAATATTTCAACGCTACCATTTTTTGGCCAATAGCCGCTAGGATAATATTGATCTAAATAATCAGGAGTGGAGCTTGGGCTAAAAGGATATGCTCGATACACTGGATTAAATACAGTTCCGCTAAAACTACGTTTACCGTAGCCTTTAGAAACTAATCCTAAATCTCCAAAATTGCAGTTAGAGTTAGTAATAGAAGCAATACCACCGTTGTCAACTTGAACCGCAGTTGAACAGAAAATTGTAAACACAGAAACTAACTGTGCATATCCGTTATTAGTGACCCGTACCCCGTAACCGCCTTGGTTAACTTGAGTAAACGCATCATAAACAAAAGATTGAATTGGGCTAATGTCGCTGATTACTCCCCCGTCAACCAAACTACCACCCATACTACCTAAAGGATCAACTTTACGAGAATCCCAAGTTGAAGAATTTCCTGTTAGTTCATAACTTAATTCTTCAACTTGCGCATCTTGCAGAGGAAAAATAAGTATGTCTCCAAAATATAATGTAGCATCTGTACCAAACCCAATTGTTGATGTGCTTAGACCTACAGCATACGTTCCGGAACTTATTTCAGTAAGAGCAGTTATGGTTGGAGAAATAATAAATTCACTTCCATTTAATCCTGTTAATTGGAATAACCCACCACCGGCAAATGGTGGGGGAGCCGATGCAGGCCCATCAGAAATGATACCTGTTATAATATCGAAATTGCGGCGTACTGCTTGTTGAGGCATATATGCATCACCGTTTTCAAAGAATGTATTAATAATTTGCGATGATACTGTTCCTGTTTCTACTATCACTGGTTTATTGGCAATAATCTGTAAGGCTAGATCTCTTGCATAATTAATTGCCATTGTAGTTGTAGTTTCTTGTCCAGCAACATAATTGTACCCTTGATTCCAATAGCTCAATCCGGCTTCTAAGGATTTTTGATTTCCTCCTAACAAAATATCTTGGCTAACTGCATCAACAATTAATCCTGTATCTCTGTAACACAATTCTTGATTATAGTTAAATGATGTTCCACTAGTAAACGTTGCGTCAATGAATGCAATTACTTCAGCTATAATAAAAGATCTATTAGCCTGTAACAAATTATACGCATTCAATACGTTAGGATTTGAATTCATTGTTAGCCCAATGGGAGTTTTTTCTCCGGCCAGCGATGGTCCTTTATTAATAATGTCTACAATAATATTAATTTTATCTTCTAGCAGTTGATATTCAGAAATAGTCGCAGTCGGTAATTCTATTATTTGAGATTCAATTGTTTGGAATGGAGATGCAATAATTTCTCCTAATACAATCTTTGGAACTAATGTAGAAATAAATTCATAGGCCGCACTAGTTTCGTTAATTTCATCGGGGATAGCTGTAGGTCCGGAGAAATTATAATAATAAACTCCAGATTTAATACTTTGTTTTTTTCCACCGTGTAATAAATCAAAACATATACTATCGATCATATAGCCAACATCTCGACGACACTTGTCTGTATTAAATCCAGTAAATCCTAATGTTCCAGTGACATACGAGATTACATCATTTTGCATTGAAGTTTTATTTGATTGTAATGACACAACAGCATTGATAAGATTTATATCAGTTGTTTCTATTCCATCGTTCCTATTATCTGCTATGAGATCTGTAACTCCAGTTGTTCCATTTTGAAGTATACCAATAATTACGGAAAATAAATCCTGAACAATACTGCCAGCCGCTCCGGAATAGCCGACTGCAAGAGTTCCTAAATATTCTATAGCATTTGTGGTTGTTGTAATTTCTTCAGGAATTCTTCCTGTGTATCCTGTAGTATTCCAATATTGTAAACCTGCAAATATACTTTCGCTTGTACTGTCGTAAAGAAGATCCATCGAAACACTGTCAACAATTAATCCAGTATCTCGAGCACAAGTTTCTTTATTGTAAATAAATGATTCTGTATTATATTGATTATTAATATAGGTAATAACTTCTTCTATAAGAAATGCTCTATTAGCGTTTAAAAGATTAAACGATTTTACAGCAGTAGTTGAGCTAGTTATTGTTAAACTAATAGGAGTTATATTACCTGCTACGCCGGGGCCATTAGCAATAATATTTGTAATAGTAGATATTGCATTTGATAACACGCTAGCATCTATTCCGTCACCTGCAGGCAACGATGTAACTTGTTTAACTTTAGTTTGTAATGGAACAATTATTTGATTTTGTACAACACTAGAAGCTAAAGATCCTAAAAATGTAAAGGCGGCTACTGTGGCCGTAGTTTCGTTAGGTATTACAGTACTACTGTTAAATCCATAGTATGAAAATCCAGCTTGTATGCTTTGTCTATTTCCGCCGTGTACTAGGTCAAATATAATACTATCAATAATATATCCAACATCTCGAGCACAAGTAGTTTCGTTGTAAGTAAACTCAGGATTTACAGCATTAACGTAGGCAACAACTTCGTTTGCTATATATGTTTTATTGGCCTGTAATAATTCAACAGTGCTTTGTACGCTTGGCAGTGTACTAGGGTTTCCATTGTTTTCAATATAGTCTGTCCATTTTTCAGTATTTCCGCCAAGGATACTTAATATTATATTGAAATGAGATCTAATATTGGATACTTCTACACTAGTTGCATAATTAGTAGCGGTTGTTTGTACTCCATTTGAATAACGAGAAACTCCTAATAGTGCATCTGTAGCTGAAGTTACATTGGTAACTACTTTAACACTTAGATCTCTTAAGTACTGAACAGCATCGATTGTTGGAATTAGTTGACTGGAAATTTGTCCAGTATAATCACCATAATTCCAATACTGTAATCCAGAATATGTGCTTTGACTAAAACTTGGGGTAGGATATAATAAATCTAAACCTATACTGTCAATAATTAATCCAGTATCTCTTCGACATTTAATTTGATTAAACGGAAAAGATTGGAATGTATTATTAATCCAATTGATTGTTTGTTCTTGTATAAAGGCGCGATTGGCCTGCATTAAAATTTCAGCACTAACAAATGCAGAGTCAGGACCGGGACTAGTATAGATAGCAGGAGCCGCACTTGGACCATTTAAAATAATATTTGAAGTAATATTAAAAAGATTTTTAAGAGACTGACTAGCAATAGCTCCACCAATTAGTGCTGTGTTTATAACTTGATTTGAAGTAGGTATTCCTGCAGGAGGAACAAGAACCGTACAAGTATTATTAATAATAACTTGTTGGCAAAGACTACTTAGATAATCAATAGCACTGATTGTCTGAGTTTCTTGTCCAGCAATAACACTAGTCACTCCTCGATAATAAGATAACCCACTTTCAACAGATTTTTGATTTCCACCAAAGGTCATATCGTAAGACATATTTTCTACTAGTATGCCCGCATCTCTATAGCAAATTTGTCGATTATAATCAAATGTGTTGAAAGATTGATCAATATAAGCTATAACTTCTGCTTGAATAAATCCTTTGTTGGCCTCTAATATTTTAAAAGCATTTAATAATGTAATATTTTCGCTTAATAAAAGTTTTTGTGGAGTTTTGTCGTTAGCAACACTTGGACCGTTTCGGATGATATTAGTTATTACATCAATATTATTTTGAATAGCCGTTGCCTGATAGATAGTTGCAGAGGTCATTGCAGTAACTTGAGGAACGCTATTTTGATATGTTGTTGGAAGAGATTTACCTAAAATAATGTTAGGAATAATATTTTTTATAAAGTTATAGGCCGCTGTAGTTTGTGGAATTTCATTAGCAATTTGAGTGTCATTAGAATTATAGGAATAATAATAAATTCCAGACTTAATACTTTGTAGATTTCCGCCGTGTAATAAATCAAAACTCACACTGTCAATCATGTATCCAACATCTCTAAAACAAATGTCTGTATCGTAATCAAATAGTGGATAGTTAGTTGTTATCCAATCGATAGTATCTTCTTGAATAGATAATTTATTAGATTGCAACGCATTGTAGGCCGCTATTGTTTGTGTGTCAACTGAAGGAATCCCGTTAGAAATAATTGCATCTGTAATTCCGTCTACGTACCACACAGTAGGGCCAACAGTTAATATGTCAGTGACTGTATTAAATAATTGAGTAGTTTTATTAGCTAGTGTACTATTGGAGGCAGATAACACTATAGCCGACGCTAAATCTTTAACATGGCTAATGGCTGCGGTAGTTGTAGTTAATTCATTTAAGATTTCTCCAGTATATCCACTTTGACTCCAATATTGAAGGCCTGCGAATGTACTGTCGCTTTCGCTTTGATACAGCATATCAATGCCGATAGCATCAATAATTAATCCAGTGTCTCTATAACACTTTGATTGATTATATATAAATGATCCGCTGTTAAATGTGTTGTCTACAAAAGCAACTACTTGTGATTGTAAAAAAGGCTTATTGGCCAACAACAATGTTCGAGCATCAAAGAACCCTTGATTTTGTTGTCCACTGTTAATACTTTGTCCTATAGATAATGTTCCACCATCAATTATAGAGACTGTAATAGTAGTTGTATTAGCTTCCCAACTTCCCATACCAACTGCTAACGGAACTTGAACTGTTTGATCTGGAACAAACATTGTTCCATCTTTTAACCAAGGACCACTTTGATTTGTACAGTTTTGAATATATGGTGAGTGGAATAAATTAATTCGATCATTTCCAGTCACTGGAGGAAATGCTGTAGCATAAGCTCCTCGATTATAATCGTTGGCATACGGCCCGTCTAACAATCCACTACGACCGTTTAAGAAAGTCATATAGTTAAGATAGCATCCGCTTTCCAAATGAAATAAGTCTTGTGTTTTATTAATTGGCTCGATAAATGTTGTACGTATATCGCTACCTTTAATACTAGTATATGGTTTTAATTTTAATGGATTATTTTCTAGATAACGTCCGGCGCTGACTATAATTTGTGTGCCAGGCTGAAAGTATGGACTTTTAATAGCGCCACCAATAGTGCGACAAGCACGTGAAGCATCTTCAGCACGACCGTCATTAGTATCGTTACCGTCTACAGTTACATATAAAACGTTAGTAACAACAGGAGCAGTTCCTATTGGGTTAGTGCCTCGAACACGCAAATTTCCAAAAATTTCTGTTTGTTGATTCTCGGGACTAATAGATACAGGCCCTTCTGTACTAGAAATAAATTTTGTATATAATGTGTCAACATATTCTGATCCGCCAATATATACATCTCCCAATACACCAACTCCACCGGTGACTGTAAAAGCACCTGTAGTTGGACTTACAGTCGTTTCTGTACTAGCTACAGAAATACTATCAATTAATAATTTACCTGTAAAAGGATTGTATCTCAAACCACCGGAAGCAAATTCTGATTCAGTGTCAGCATAGATGTATCCGCCATTCTCTCCTATATTGTCGCCAAAAATAGGATAAAGGTAACTATCAACGTTTGTTCCTGTGATAACAATTGCGGTAGATGAACTAGTAATTGCAAGGCGACCATAGATATATCCACCTACGTTAAGATCTTTTTCAATACCAACACCGCCAGTAAAGTAAGCCGCGCCACTCTGACGTTCAAAGGTTGATCCAAAAATATTACCGGGATCGTAAGACACATCATTTGGATTCCCAACGTTGGCTTCGCTGTTACCAAACACCTGACCAGTAGCTGTAGTAATTAAATTTATATTACCGCTAGGAGCCGATACGAATTGATCCCCATTGGGTGTTATATTCTTGGTTCCGGTAAAACGTATAGTCATATTGAATCCTTTAGAGTATTTATCGGTTTAGTGAATTCGAACTTCCACAGAATCTATAAATGCAGTATCTTTGTGTGGCCAATGTGGGTGGCTTTGAAAACGAATTAAAATTCCAAATATATTATTTTGTATATCATTAGGAGTAATTGCAGTCTCCCAAAGGTCGGTTTCTCCGCCGTATATCTTTTGTGGGTTTAGATCTAAACTGGCTTGATTTTTACCAATTGGCTCGTTATTGAGCAGTATCTGTACAGTTTCATCTGTGATCCTACCTCGTCTTTTTCCAGTTAATTTTAGCTCTATACCCAAAATAATTTCAGGTAATCCAACAAAATTGAAGCCGGATAATGACAAATAATAAGTTTTCATAGTAACATCTAATTTAGGACTACGTGCTATATGTAGGAGGTCTTTTGATGTTTTAATGGGCATATGTCCGTTATAGTTATCAACGTCGTTCCAACTGATGTGATGTAGTTCAGCGCCAGGGTCTGCATATTGAGTTATAATTGTTGGGGTAGTCCATGCGGTGGTCATACCAGTATTTACCTTAAATAAAAAAGGACTCCTGAGAGTCCTTTTTATTTTGCTATTAGAATCTATTAAGCGTTTTCTATCGTTACTAGACCTAAACTATGTACTGCATCGCCAGGAGCAACTGCAGAACCAAATGTCCAACCTGCTACTGCATTATCAGCATATAACCATGTTGATTCGTTGTTTGACCATTGAATCAATGTTGCTCTGTGAGCGGTTAACTTAATAACAAAGTAAGTATTGCCATTATCATCCGTAGCTTTGATATAAGCCTGTTTAGTTCCAGGAGTATCGTCGGCAACTAGTTTGCATACTTTTATACCGTCTGCTGTTTTAACACGATAACGACGTGAGCCAACTTGCTCTTGGATGTCGCCAATTAATGTATTACCTTCTCCGCCAACGTTTGCATAGATGATGATAGCATTGTTTTGGTTAGTAGCAACGTTTAAGTTAGTGCCAGCTGTTTTAGTACCAACATCAGTTGTTAATACTGCGGCTCCTGTTGCACGAACTTCACTGCCAGTTACTGTTGAGAATGTCGGAAGTGCATCTGCTATAGCGGTATAGCCAGAACCTTTTTGTGAAATTGCAACTGTTTTAACACCGTAGTATACATCCATCTGAGCGGCAACACTTGGAGTTGCACCAGATACTCTAGTTACTGACTGATGTGCGGCATTAACTGCGGTATAGTCACCTGCTGTTACTAATTCAATTTCACCAATGCCCCATACAACATTAATACGAGCGCCGGCACCGTTTGTATCGCCAGAACCTTGTCCGTATGCTGGGAAACCGTTGTGTTGACCGTCAGCACCTGCTGTACTACGTGTGTTATCACTTGTTAGGTCAAAGTATGCTGGAGGAGTACCAGTACCTGTCCAACGTCCACTAGCGGCTACTGTTCCACTAATAAATGAATGGTCATTGCCTGCGGTTCCGCCAACGTTTGCTGGAAAAATTCTAAATGGGCTTGCCCAGTTTGTTGTACTATTGCCGCCGTTGTTATTTGTATTATCAAGTACAATAGATTCTGTACCATCGTAGTTGTTGTTGCCTTCACCTTCTGTATCTTTTGAAGGATCAACTGAAAAACTTTGTACACGTAGACTTGTTACACGGAAAGTTGCCGTGGTGCCTGTTCCAGGAATACTGAACACGTCACCCACTTGATAGCCTTGACCTTCTGCCCATACTGTTGCTGTTGTTGCTTGGACATGTGTTACTGAGCCAGTAGCCTGTACACCACCTGGAAGATCGGGTGTAGCAAATGTTACTGAAGGAATGCGGGCTAGGTAAGCACCAATATTGCCGCCGCTGAAATTAACGTTAGCAACACCTTCACCACCAATACCGTCATCACCACCTATGTTACCACCAGGAACTGCTGTATAACCGTTTGTTCCGATATTAAAGTTACCGAAATATTTTTTATTTAAAGGACGTCCCATTTTAATTTCTCCTATAAGAATGATGGCGTTCTAGGCCATACGCGGTTGAACTTCCGCATAAAACTTACCCCATGTAAGTCATACTATCTATTTATGTTAAATGCCATACTTACACGTTCTTGAGTTGACTGACTAGGCTGTACCCGATGCTCAACTCTCGCTGGAAATATTAATAATAATCCCGGATACGGTTCAATAGAACAGTCATCTTTGAATTCTATATTTCCAGAATTCTGCGGAGTTGATATATAAAATACACCAACTATATTAACACCACCATGACTATGCCAATTATGATACGCACCAAATCCGTTGACATTAAACCAAATATGTTTTGTAGATTTTGTTATGCCTGCAGCCACTAAACATTGTTTTACTATGTCTGTTGCCCATGGTATTTTATCTGTATTAGTGTACTGTGGACTTTGCCATCCTAGTATATTACTCCTGAGATCAGCAGAAACTGTTTTTTTAAGTTTACGGACATTGTCTAACAGATCATCGGGTACAGGAATTATATACTGTTGCATACAGATATTTAAGTCAACAAAAAACCCACCTAAGTGGGTTCTTGTTTGATACTGATTTGATTACTTGAAGCTTACGTTTTCACTAGTAATAGATACTTTACCTAAGTAGTCAGCGGCATTACCTAGAGAAGAAGCAGTGTTGCTCAACTCTACATAACCGTAACGTGTTAGGAAGCCTACGACTGGTTCAAAAGTAGATGGATCAAGTACAACACCAGAACTCATTAACGGAATATAAGGGCAATAGAACGCGGCAGCATCAGCCTCGCTAGCACCTTTGTAACCGATAAGAACTTGGTTGTCGTTGTCTGTATCTGATTTGTATGCGTCAACATAAATTCTCATTGCGCCATTTAATGTACCAACAAACTTAGTGTTTGTAGGAGCTTCAAATGTGCCTTCTGTTGTACGAGCAAATGCGCTTGTAGTAGCAGATTGTAGAATTGTCAATGCTTGGTTAGAAACAACAGCCCAGTTACCTGCACCACGACGTGTACGCTGAGCAATTAAGTTAGCAACACGGTTGATTTGGATAGCTAGAGCGGCATGCTCGTCACCTACGAATGTAGCTGTACCAGAAACTAATGACTGGTCATATGTTTCTTCTACTGAAGCCAAAGCACGTAAAGAAGCTAAAATCTCTTGATCGATCTCAGCAGTGATTTCTTGTGCTAAAGCAGCCATGATTTCTGCTTCGATGTCAATACCTTGTTGGGCTTGTGCATCTTGAGCAGCCTCGAATGTCCAGCGAGCTGATAACTTACGTGATTTAGCTTCAACTGGGCTCTTCAAGATCTGAATGCTCATACGCTTACCTGGAGTACCTTCCAAAGCCGCTGTTGAATTAGCTTTTGGATATGTATCGTTGTTGTTACCAGAATAAGCAGCCGCAATCTTGAATGGGCTTAATGCTTCTTCACCTGCAGTAACGTTGTCGCCAGAATCAGCATAACGTACACGCAATGTGTGAATTTGTCCTACTGGACCTGTCATTGGCTGTACGCCGATGATTTCGTTTGCAATAACTGTAGGCATAACACGACGGATAACAGGCAGAATAACACGGTTAAGTGTTGCTACGTTACCAGCAGATGTTGCACCAGCTGTTGCGCTCTCAGCCAAGCTACGGCGTGTGTTCTCTAAGCATACGCTCATAGAAGCTTTACGGTTACCGGTTAGGCCTTCAAGCAGAGCTTCTTTGGTCTCTGACCATCTTTCATTTAATAACTGTGACATTTATGTCTCCTTGAATAAATTATTTCAGACCCGCTAGTTTGCGGATATCCAAAATATTGTCTAAGCCTACCTCTGGCTTGGCTTCGCGATTACCTGTTACTGCTGTTGACTCGTTGAGAGCAACTTTAGTAGCACGTTTTGTCTCGCCTTCCATAACTGCTGGTAGGTATTTCTCGAAAGCATTAGAAAGTTTTGGTGTCTGTACAGACTCTAAAAGCTCTTTCATGATTTCACGCTTGCTAGCATCCAACGGTGCTAGTAATTCTGCCATAACATTTTTACGCTCCATTAAATCTTTAGTAACACGAATTTCGCGTTGTGCAGATTCAACTAATGTTGCTTTTTCTGATACAGCTTGTTTTGCTTCAGCAAGTTCTTGTTCTTTTTTATTGATAATCTTTAACAATTTACTTGTTTCAGATTTTTCGTTTAAATAAGAACTTGAATATTCTTGTGCAAATGCTTCATATATACGACGACCAAAATTGTTTGTTCGAGCACTGTCAATATCTTCTTTCAATTGATTGATTTCCGATGTTAATTTGATAGTAACTGCGTTTTCAACAACTTTAGAAGCACGTTGAATAAAACCTTGTTTGATATCTTCAAACTTGTGTTTGGCTTCACGAACTAGCTTAACTTTAGTTTCAGCTAAATCCTGCTTGTCAATTGCAAATTCTTTGATTTCTTTTGCTAGAGCATGTACTACAAAATCCTCTAACTTGGCAAAATTTTCAGAAACTTTTTTACGGTCTCCTTGAAATTCTACTAACTCTTTACCTAACTGATTGATTACAAATCCTTCTAGTACTTTAGCATTGCTAGTCATCTTTTCTTGATAACGTGCTTTTGCTTCAGCTAGAGTTTTTTTGTCTTCATGCAGTTCGGTTATTTCTGCGGCTAGTCTGTCGCTTAACATCTTGTCGATTGCCTCAACCATGATCTGTTTATCATGATTGTACTTCTGGGCAAATTCTTCACGAAGTTCTGCTGTGACTTGGTCGCGATTCTCTTGAATCTTTTCAGAAAAGGCAGTTTCAACAACAGACTTTGTTTCTTCTGTCATCACACCTGACTCTACTAATTGTTTGAATGCGTCCAACATATATTTCTCCTCGGGCTTATTTTAGACCTTTGATAATTTGAAGCATTGTTTCCTTCAAATATTTCTGGGCCTTTGGATCTTCTTTTACTTCTTGTGCAACTCGAAACGCTCTATTTCCGCCACGTGCATTCATTAAATGCTCGTAAACAGGTGTAGGATACGCACCAGGTGCACTAGGTTGAGCAACTACGTCTACTGTGATTATCTCAAAATCAGATACATGGCCGTTCATGTCGTTGACATTGCCACTACCACGAGAACTTACACCAAGTTTTACTCCGCTTTCAAGCATAGTACGAACTAAGTTACCCATTGGTGTTGGCAAAATTTTCATCTTACCATAACCGTTTGGACCTTCCATCCACATCTGTGTTATCATATGGGACACACGATCCAAGTTTACTTTTAAATCATCCGGATGATCAACTTCTCCTAATACTGAATACCCATTTTGAAGTTGGTCGTTTAATGCCTTTACCGCACGTTCAATTTCATCTACAGGGTAGACTCGTTGATTTGCGTTACGAATTCCACCTTGGATGGCTATACCTTTTAAATAAAGGTTTTTACCATCCTTATCATCACTCTCGAGTATAACTCCAGCTTGATCAAAACTTAGGTGTTCACGTAGATAGCTTATCTGCATCCAGTTTCTCTAATTAAATCTTTTTCAAGAAAGGTTTGTCAGAACTTACAGAAGTTTGACCAGCTTTGTCGCCTGTACCAGAACCAACTGGACCAGGAGTCTTGCTGTTTTGTGTTACTTTGCTTAGTGTCTTAATCCCTGACTTTGTGCCATCAACGTTATGGATACCTTTAGCAAACTTTTCGCTAGACTCAGGATTGATTCCTTTGTTTACTTTAGCTGGGCTTGTACCAGTGTTGCTTGTACCTTCAACGTCGCCCTGGGCTAAGTTTTTAGCATTAGCACCGCTTGTTGGCTTACCTGAACCAGAACTGATTGGACTCTTACCTTCTGTAGGAGCTGGCATAGATTCGCCTGTATTAGCACCTAGATATTGACCTTGAGTCTTTTGACTGTTTTTATCCCAGTCATTTCCAACTTTCTCAACATACTCACGTGTCATACGACGGCTTTCCATTGTGCCCATCATTTCCATATCATCTTCTTCACCGTCTTCTTCGTCGCCGAATTCGCTATCCATTCCCATGTCAGCTTCTTCGCCACCTTGTGCGGCTTCTAATTCTGCAAAGGCTGCTTCTAATTCTTCGATAGCATTTTTAATGTCCATCATAGCTTCATCTTCGCTGGCTTCTTCGCCTTCTTCACTATCTGCATCCATACCAATTTCTGCTCCGAGGTCGTCAGTAGCATCACCTTCTTCGCCACCGCCAAAACCATCATCAGCGTCCATCATATAGGAATCTTCTAAGTCTTCTTCAGACTCATCCATTTCTTCTTCTTTAGACTCGTCTACTTCTTCATCGGACTCGTCCATTTCTTCATCGGCGGCTTCGTCCATTTCTTCATCTTCTTCAGCGATTAGGTTTTCATAAATTGATCTTGATTTTTCTACTACAATCTCGTGGAAAAGCTCATTTGCTTTGTCCATTTCTTCGTTAACTAGGTAGTCTAGTAATTGTTCAAACTTTGTTGACATGTAAAATTCTCCTTAATTGGTAGCGGCAAGGCTGTATTATATTTACATATATAAAAGATTTGTTATACGAAACAGGCCAAAAATGAGCCTTTTTTGAATATTAGTTTAAAAAATTTAATATTTTTTTGAACTTTTTGTTAAAAATATTAGATTTTTAATCTAATCATTATACAGGCGGAGCGCCTTCTTCAGGAGGAGTAGCGTACATAGTTCGAATTAACCCTAGTTCCTCCATTTGTTCTTTTTTTCTAGCATCTCCAGCTTTGCGTAGGCTGTTTAACATTTCTAATGTTAATCGAGTCTTACGTAAATCTTTTTGTCGTAGAACGCTAGTATCGTGGCCGCTGATATAGCGGTTGTCATCGATCGGATCTGGATGAGTGTGATCAAAACTAAGGAATTCTCTTAATAACATAATTGAGTATTTACCAATTATGCTGGTGGAGGAGTCGGTGATGCTGTGCCTGGTTCTGACATACTACCAGGCAATCCGCCAGCTTCGTCACCAGGTTCTGTAGGTAGTGGTGCCGATGTATCACTTAGACCGCTTATATCACCGCCCATGCTATTGGCTGTTATACCTACTCCACGTAATTCAGCACTAGCTGATAGTTTATTATCAACATCAATGTTTTCTTCTTTCCATAGTTTTTCGTTTTCTGCTATTTCTTCGCTAGTTAGTCCTAGGAAACGTTTAAGAGCAAATCGTTTACTCATCATTGGGATACCGATCATAGTACCAAATGTGTTTACACGGGCTGTATCCATTTCTGCTTGACGATAAGCGGCAAAGTTCTGTGGTGGATTGAATTTAAGATCAAATATATTACTATCTATATTGATGCCTTTGGCATGTAAGTATAGTTTAAACTCTTCGTCAAAGGGTCGATTTATAAGACTTTGAAGTCTTTCGCAGTATTTGTTGAATCGTAGTTCTTGTATGTATGCTGTTCCCACTCGACCATCGTTGAAATTGCTACCTCCATCATCTGAACCAGTAGGTAGGTAACTACTAGGAATACGCAAAGCCCTAAACAACTTATTAGTAAAGTACTTAAGATCATCAATTTCTCCTAAATTCTGTCCACCTTGCAAAATTTCTACTTTACTTCCACGTCCTTCTGCTGTTTGTGGAAAGAAATAGTCTTCGTTTATACTTAAAGGGTTATAACTAGCATCAACAACACTTTGGCTTCCACCTGTTACGCTAGGAATACGGCGCTGATTTACTTCGTTTTTAACACGTTCTACAAAACTCATAGCTAAATGGCTGGGCATATTACCTGTATCAATGTAAAAAACTCTGCGTTCTGGAGCACGTTGTACACGATAGATAATGATGCTATCTTCTAACAATTCTTTTTGTTTGAATACTTTAAAGATACTTTCCATTAAGCTGTTGCCAAACGGAAAATTGTTGTCTAATCCTTCACTCATACTGATATGAATAACATGTCGTGCATCTATAGCATACTGATTTTGATTTTGTGAGAATCGACTTGAATTAGCTGTAGTAGGAAATGCACCTACCATACCTCTTGCTCCGCCTGCTCCGCCTTGTCCTGTTCCATAACTACCGCCAAATTGACTTCCACCCCCTTGCATATTGCTAGGATTGATAGCTGTTGTAGCAAGTGTTTCTAAATTAGGATTGAAATCTCTAATATGATATTGTTCGGGCGTTTTTCCTTCTGATTCATTTACAATAATCTTGTCTACTTTAGCTGGATCTATATACATCCAACTCTGTGTTTCCGGATCACGTACAAAGAATACATCGCCGTATTTGAATGCGTTTCGTACTATCTTGAATATGCGAATATCAAATTTATTTTGTTTAGTCCACTGTTGTAGATACTTTTTAATAATAGTAATTTCTGTGTTAGTAGCTTGTTCTTTAAAGAACACCTGGAACGGAGTACCGTTTTCCATATTGCTTTGAGTACAAAACTCGGCAAGAATATCTAGTGCGGCATTAACCTCACTGTCGCTGTCCATAGTGTCGTATTGACCGTACCTCTCTAAACGATTCGGGTGGCCAGCATAAACATCTGGTAGATAGCTACTATAGTTAGTACGGCTAGCATGAGCACTATTGCCCATACTTCCGCTGATTGGACTCATTTTTCCGTCAACTGATACGGGAGTAAAATACTTTTTCCAGGACATGATTTATTATGCTCTTTTTAAATAACCAGAATTTGAAACTTCTTTGGCGGTTTTTTCTGTATTAGCCGCGGTATCTTTTATGTATTTGAGTATGTCTCTCATAGTGTTATTTAACGCAGTTAAGTCGGAACCTGATTTTTCTGTATTTGTAGAATTTCCGCTAATAACTGAAGTTATGCGTTCAGCGGCACTAGTAAAGACTTTGGCTCCAGCATCAGCAATTTGTTCAGCGGCTGTGGGACCTTTCATTAACTCTTTTACTTTGGCTGCTTTAGCTATGTCTATGGTGTTTACGGCTTTACCATAAGATACCATAGCGTTAGATAATCCTTCAAGACCTGTAGAAAATCCGGTGAGTTTTGACGAATCAAAATCTTTTAAACTACTAGTTATTTCTTTAACTA